>AYRG01000042.1_pt1 | contig 46046 bp, 40 predicted proteins | sample 183771 | NCBI WGS metagenome assembly AYRG01 (sample SAMN02391472, study PRJNA226580) | bioreactor metagenome | isolation source: day 33 sample from continuous culture bioreactor with low C:N ratio... | place: Germany: Bremen
TATGGAAAAACGAAAACGCAATCAGCTGTTTAGCTTGATTGCGTTTGTCTACAGTCTGAGCGCACTCCTCATTAGAGTGCGCTTTTTGTTATTTACATGTTAGAAGTTTGGAATATACTGGGGTTATTCTCGAATGATATGCAAATCTCTTACTTTTGGGGTTTTCCATACCCCGGTTAATGTGACAATAAAAGCGATGACGGATGCGATGGGATTACTTATACTTACAGCAATCCAAACCGATGTCGGTCCCAAAGATGTAAAATGTCCTAAGAGAAGAATCAAGGGGATACGAACAAGCCAGAGTCGACCTGCATCTAAGAACATCGCATGTAGCGTATGTCCAGATCCATTTAATAATCCAAGAGCACAATTAAAAAATGAAATACTCCAAGTGGTCATTGCAAGTGCACGTAGATAAAAAGTGCCGTGTTGGACCACTTCTTGTGTATTCGAAAAAATCGAAACAAGTTGAGGGGCAAAAAACCAAATAATAGAAGTGGTCATAAAGAGAAAAACCAAAGCTAGAGCAATGGAAATACGATAAGCTTTTTTGACGCGTTCCACCTGATTTGCTCCAAGGTTTTGTCCGGTTATAGTGGTTAATGCGGCGCCAACACCGACTGCAGGCATGAATGCCAGTGAGTTTAAGCGATTTCCAATACCAAGAGCTGCAACGGCGGAATCACCATATTGAACGACAAAACTAAAAAGAATGATAAATCCAAAAGCGACACCACTACTTCCCATGGAAGAGGGGATACCCATGCGAATCAGCATCTTCATCTTTTGATAGTTGATTTTTAGGTTGTATGGAAAAATTTTTATGTAATTTAGTCCATGGGTTAGTCGATAAATACCAAACAAAGAAAAGGGTACCATTGACATCACTGTTGCCCAAGCAGCCCCTTGGATGCCTAAGTCAAAAACAAAAATGAAAATAGGGTCCAAAATAATGTTTAAAATAGCACTCGAAGCATTTAAAATCATAGGGGTTATGCTATCGCCCTGTGCCTGATTGATAGCTAAGAAGATATTCATCATAAATAAAAAAGGCACTTGGATAAAAATAATTCTTAAATAAAGAGTCCCTTCGGACAAAAGCTCTCCCTTAGCACCCATGAGCTTTACAATGGCAGGAGTAAATATCATGCCAATCAGACAGGCTACAATCCCAAAGAAAAGAGCGAAGATATATAATTGCTGAGCCGTTTCATTGGCTTCTTTGATTTGATTAGCACCAATATATTGAGAAATCATAGCGGCACCGGCTACAGCTATCCCTGTTGCAAAAGAGATGGTTAAAAAGGTAACTGGCCAGACAAAGTTTACAGCAGCAACTTGGACATCTCCCATGCGGGATACCCAAAAGGCATCACCGATATTATATAAAGATTGAATAAGGTTATTTAGCATAATAGGAATTGCGAGGGTAAGAATAGCACGAACTAAATTACCTTCTAAAATCAAATTTCTGTTTTTTTCCATGGTTAATCCTCCGTTAGTTGGGGTGAACCCAAACCATTATATATGTCTATCTTGCAATATAGCATGTTTTTATTAAATAAACAATCGGCATATATCCAATTCAACACGTGGAGTTAGCTGATATGTGCAAAGGAACTATAAAAGAATATATAAAATATAAAAAACATACAAAAATGAAAAAATAAAGGGCAGAATAAACAAATTTTGCTTTTTTCCTTGTCAAAGTGACAACTTCTGTGTAAAATAGGATTGTCACCAAGAAACAACTTGGAAAAAATATAAAGTTGTCACAAGGAGGAAATATGAGAAAAATTATTGGAATAGCACTGAGCTTAATGATTGTTATGGCATTAGCAGGCTGTGCTGAAGAAACAAAAGAGATTAAAATTGGCGAAGGCGATTGGGATAGTAACGCATTTCATGATCAAATTGCAAAATTCATTATCGAGAATGGCTATGACACTCCAGTCAATGCTGTTATGGCAGATACTTCGGTAATGGTGTCTGGAATGAAAACAAAAGATATTGATGCCTCATTAGAATTGTGGTCAGATAATGTTCCGACGTATCAAGACGATATTGACAATGGACATTATGAAGAGTTAGCAGTTAACTTTGACGATAACCGACAAGGAATTTATGTTCCAACGTATATGGTTGAAGGTGAAGGTGCTATTGCACCAGACTTAAAAACAGTTGAAGATTTAAAAGATTATGTACATTTATTTCCGAATCCTGAAAATGAAGATGAAGGAATTATCTATGGAGGACCAGAAGGATGGTCAGCAACAGCAATGCTTCATAAAAAAATGGAAGCATATGGTTTAGACGAATTCTATAATTTCAAAACAATTGATTCAAATGCAACCTTATCAGCTACACTAGCATCAGCATATGCAAAGCAAGAACCATGGGTTGGATATAATTGGGAACCAACATGGATTATGGGGCTTTATGATATGACATTGCTTGAAGATAGTGAATATAATGTTGATGATTATGAAAAAGGGATTGGCGCATTCCCATCCGTAAAAGTTACAGTATGTGTGAATAGTGAATTTAAAGAAAATCATCCAGAAGTATATGAATTTTTGAGCAAATATGAGACTTCTTCAGCGGTAACCAGTGCAGGACTTGGCTATATGCAGGAAAATGAAGTCGAAGCAGAAGATGCAGCAATATGGTTCTTAAATACGTATGAAGATATGTGGAAGCCAATGGTAAGCGAAGAAGCTTATACTAAAATCATTGAAGCTTTAAATGAATAGGAGTGAAAAATTTGTTTGATTTTCCTGAGCAGTTAAGTTTTGAAATAACAGAGCCCATAGATAAAGCCGTCGAATGGATGTTGCTAAACTGGGGACTACTTTTTGATTTTATACAAGGATTTGTATTGACAGTCTTTAATGTCGTTGAAGCCGGACTAAACATAATTCCATGGTGGTTGATGATTTTAGGTGTATTTGTTGCCGGCGTGAAGCTATACAACTGGAAAACAGGGGCAATATTGTCGTTAATGCTTTTTTTAATCGGCTTGTTTGGTCTATGGGAATTAATGATTTATACATTAGTCATTGTTATTGTCGCAGTAATTGTATCCCTTTTGATTGGAATCCCTTTTGGAATTCTTATGGCAAAGTCGGATATAGCCAAGCGAATTATGCTTCCCATACTTGATGGGATGCAAACAATGCCAAGCTTTGTGTATTTATTGCCAGCGGTTATGTTTTTTGGTTTAGGTAAGGTGGCAGCACTTATTGCCACAACAACCTATGCGATACCGCCGCTTATTCGTTTGACTTACCTAGGTATTTCAAATGTAGACAAGGAAGTTGTTGAGGCGGGAAAATCCTTCGGATCAACAGCACGTCAGATGCTGGTTAAAATTGAGTTTCCACAAGCCTTATCTTCAATTATGACCGGTGTTAATCAGACCACAATGATGGCGATGGCGATGGTGGTTATCTCATCTATGATTGGTGCAGAAGGGATTGGGCAAGAAGTGCTCGTCGCAATACGACGAATGGAAGTTGGAAAAGGTTTTCAATCCGGTATTGCTATTGTATTCCTTGCGATTATATTAGACCGTTTGTTACAAGGAATGGCAAGTCGTTTAAAGAAAGGTAGTGAGTAAACTGGCTAATTATAAAGTAGAAATCAAAAATTTGACCTTAGTATTTGGTAAGAAAAAAGAACGTGCGTTAAAGATGCTAGATGAAGGGAAAACCATTCAGGAAATCCGTGAAAAAACAGGTTTAGCTGTTGGCGTTAATAATGTGAGTATTGATATAGAAGAAGGCGAGATGTTCGTCATTGTTGGTTTGTCAGGAAGTGGAAAGTCATCACTGATTCGATGTATGAATATGCTTAATGTCCCAACACGTGGACAATTACTTATTGACGGGGAGAATATTTGTGACTATAATAAGGAGCAGTTGCGTGAACTGCGACGAAAAAAAGTAGCGATGGTCTTTCAACATTTTGGCTTATTAAGTCATCGTACGGTTATTGATAATGTAGAATATGGTTTAGAGGTTCAAGACGTATCACCCTCGATTCGAAGAGAAAAAGCAGAAGAGGCGATTAAACTTGTTGGGCTAGAAGGATGGGAAAAATATTTTCCCCATCAATTAAGTGGTGGTATGAAACAACGGGTTGGGCTGGCTAGAGCTTTAACCAATGAACCGGAGATTCTATTGATGGATGAACCGTTTAGTGCACTTGATCCACTTATTCGTAGAGATATGCAAAAAGAATTACTCAGCATAGAAGATTATATGGATAAGACAGTTATCTTTATTACCCATGATATGAATGAAGCCTTTAAACTTGGGGATCGGGTAGCATTATTAAAAGATGGTGAATTAGTACAAGTAGGTAGACCGGATGAATTTTTTGAAAATCCGGCCAATGATTATGTCACAAGCTTTATTGAAGATGTCGACAAATCAAGAATATTAAAAGTACGAACGATTATGCGAGCACCGACAGTATTAGCCCATTTGGGAGATATGACAGAATCGATTAATAAGCAACTGTTAGAAAAAGATCGTGACTTTTGTTATGTCGTTAATAGCAACAATGAACTTGAAGGTTTTGTAGAACAAAAGACATTAGAAGAAAATCCTGGACAATCAATTGATGCATTTGTTATTGAAGAGCATGAAGCGATTAACCGTAACGCTTTTGTTTTCGATACCTTCGCTAAACTAAATGAAAGCGATTATGATATAGCTGTTGTTGATAAGAAAAAGCGTTTACGTGGTGTTATCAGTAATGAAGATGTTGTATCAGCTTTATCTCATTAGGAATTTTGAGGAGGCATGCAAATGGCAAGAAAAAATAGTGAGCCAATATATATGCGTGTAGCTATGGATGTAGCAGGGCGCATTATCAAAGGTGAACTAAAAGAGGGGCAAAAAATTAGTGGACGTACAACGTTTGCAGGAGAATACAATGTATCCCCAGAGACAATACGTAAGTCCATGGGACTATTGGAAGAAAAAAATATTGTGACTGTCGAACATGGTAACGGGATTTATGTTGCTTCTCGCCATAAAGCAGAAGAATTTATTAAAATTTATACTGTGCGTGCCAGCATTAATGAGCTAAAGGAAGAACTTGTTGATTTACGTGAGCAACGGGATAATATAGAAAAAAAGATGAATCAGACGGTGAATTCGATTGTAGATTTTTCAAGTCGTTTTAAAAATGTTGAGCAAGTATTTGTTCATGAATACCCCTTAGCATTTGATTGTGATACGTTTGAAAAAACCATTGAAGAACTCAAGATATGGGAGAATACAGGGGCAACATTGGTAGGCATCCGCAGAGAGGGACAGACCTTGTTATCACCTTCTCCAAAAGATACAATAAAATTGCACGATCGTCTTTTATATGTAGGTAATCCTCAGTCAAGCATACGCTTGGGAGAATATATGCGCATACAAATGGAAGGCGGAAAATAGTAAAATAGGACTAAAGAGCTTGAGTTATGGCTTTAGTCCTATTTTTGTATAGATAATTGTACTCATTGGCTAGGAAAAATGCTATAATGAATATGTATATTATTTAGGGTATAAAGGGTGAAAAAGGATGAATACAATCAACGCACATATTGAACAAGCAAAGCTGCATGCTTTAAGTCAGCCAAAAAAAGCCTATGAAAACGCAAAAAAAGCGTTAGAATACGCAACCGTTAAAAATTCAAAATACAGTCAAGGGCAAGCCTATTTTTATATGGCTTTTGCTTGCCGTGTGATGTCAGATTATGTGCACGGCTTATCCAATGCGCTAAAAGGGTTATCGATTTTTGAAGCACTAGGAGATAATCTAGGTATAATGAAAGCACGTAATATTACAGGAATAATATATTTTTATTATGGGGACTATGCCAGTGCATTAGAAAACTTTATGATTGCATTATCCCTTTCTGAAAAAGTAAATGACTTGAATATGTATTCGTCAGTAGTCAACAATATCGGGGAAGTTTACCGTGAAGCAAAAGACTATGAAAAAGCGTTAAGTTGCTATCTAGACGCACTTGAGATAACCGAGTCTCAAATAAAAGATCCACAGCTTGAACTCAATGGGGCATCGATTTATTTAAATATTGGTGAAATCTACTATATACAAAAAGAATTTTCGAATTCTTTGGAGTATATGCAAAAAGCTCTGGAGCTTGCGATCAAGCATAATAATATTATCTTGATTGGTGAAGCTGAGACGAAACTTGGGCGTGCAATGATAGAATTACATGACTATCAAAAAGCAAGTATGCACTACCAAAGGGCACGAGAGCATTACGATACAATTCATAATAAATTCTATAAGATTGAATTGCTTATCTATCAAGCAAAGTTATCCGACTTGCTGGGTAACGATTCCCTAGACTACCTCGAAGAGGCTTTAGCAGATGCGGCGTTACTAGGGCTTGATTCGAAAGTTAGTCAATTATATAAAATTTTGTCGAGTTACTACGAACAGCGGGAGAATTATCAAGAAGCGTTGAATTATTACAAATATTATTCGATGAAGGAAAAAGAGATAGAGGCATCAAACTTATCCCAAAAGCTTGAGATATTATCGATAGAATTAGAACATAATAAGAGTAAAAAAGATCGACGCCATATTCGTGAAATCACTCGAAAACTGCGTAATGATATCAATCACACAACGAAAGAGTTAGAGGATATTAAGCAAAAAAATATGCGCCTGATACAAGAAAGCATGATGGATGAATTGACCCAAACATATAATCGGCGGGGTATTCAACATCAATACAATAAGCTTATAGCTACTAATGAAAGCCAGCGGGACAATATCGCGGTGTATATGATTGATATTGATTTTTTCAAGGCATATAATGATTCGCTAGGTCATATTCAAGGAGATATATGCTTAGGAAAAGTAGCGACAATCCTTAAAAGCATTCCAACGAAGGATTACTTTGTAGGACGGTTTGGTGGAGAAGAGTTTGTGGTGATTGCCAAAGTAAAGACGGTGGATGAAGCAAAGGATTTAGCGGAGCATATGCGTCAGCAAATAGAGAAGATGCAGCTGTTGTACTATGTTGATGAAAAAGAAGTTAATTTGACGATTAGTATTGGTGCAAAATATGTAGAATCAACTAACCACGAGATGCTTCAAGTTATTGACTATGCAGATAAAGCGTTGTATAAAGCAAAGCAGAGTGGTAGAAACTGTGTGTGTTTTTATTGAAAGGAATATAAATGAGTACAAAATGTCGTTTGTGTGCAGGAGAGACAATCATGCTATGCCATCCAAAAATTGGAGATTATTTTTGGTGCCAGCAGTGTGACTATATATATAAAGATGAGAAAGATTATATATCCGACGAAGCAGAATTAGAGATTTATGACCAACACCATAATTCTATTGAAGACCCTAGGTATGTGGCGTACTTTCAAAAGTTTATTAAGTGCGCTATTGTAGAGTATGCATCGGATGGAAAAGTTGGTTTGGATTTTGGGAGTGGACCTTCCCCGGTGTTATCGATGATTCTAGAACAAGACTATGGGTATGTTATCGATATCTATGACAAGTATTATTCGCCACAACCTGTATATGAGAAAAAGCAGTATGACTTGATAACATCAACAGAGGTTGTAGAACATCTAAAAGATCCCCTTGATTATTTTAGGGTGTTTAAATCTTTACTTAAGCCCCAGGGGATTATAGCCATTATGACACAATTCCATCCCCAGGCAGAGGGGAAATTTATTAATTGGCATTATATGCGAGATCGAAGTCATGTTTCTTTTTTTACATTAACAACGATGGAATTTATTGCAGAAAAAGTGGGGTTACGTATTGTGTATACAGATAATAAGCGTTATATTACATTGACACATCGATAGGATTAGGTTAGAATCTAAGAAGTTAATTGAATAAGAGATACGCGATACGTAATGAGCAATTCGTTACATGGAAGAGGGTGTGAATCCCTCACAGGGCCGCTGCTGTAATAAACGAGCAAACCTTAGTCCAAAGAGACACCCACTGAAAAAAATCGGGAAGGGGAGGTAAGCGCTATAGTTTTAAGTCAGAAGACAGTCGCATATCATAAGCATGAAAACTCTTCGGATCCAAGAGAATGCAACGGGTACTTTGCTATTGGTATGAATGTGATGTATCAAAAAATAAGTTGCTGTATTATGAATTCGATAATACAGTTTTTTTTATTTCTCTAGAAAAGTTTGAGGTTCGCATTGACAATTAACAAAAACTATACAAACCAACAGGAAAGAGGAAATAATCATGAAAAGAAATCTAAAACAATATGTTGCAGTGCTACTTATCTTGATGTTTGCATTTACAGCATGTACATCACCAAGTACCACAGAGCAAACAGAGACTACAGCAAATACAGAAGCATCCACTAATACACAAGAACAGTCAAGTGCACAAGACACAGAAGATGCTACAAAATCAGATGAGACGACGGATACAGAACAAGTGAATGAAATGCCTGAAAACACACGACCGGATACAGATCGTGCAGGTAACTCTATTACCCTTCCGGATAATATTGAGCGTGTCATATCTTTTGCACCATCCATGACCCAGGTCATCGAAGAACTTGGACTCATGGATAAACTTGTGGCAGTAGATACCCAGTCACCTAAATATGTTGACGGCGTCGATGAGTTACCACAGTTTAACATGATGACACCGGATATCGAAGCATTAGCAGCGCTTGAACCGGACGTGATGTTTGTCTCCGGAATGAGCTTAGCCAAAGGAGATAATCCTTTTGAGCAATTAGTTGAATTGGGAATCTGTATTATTATGATTCCATCAAGCACAAGTATTGAAGGCGTAAAAGAAGATAATCAATTTATCGCCGATGTCATGGGAGCATCAGCAAAAGGCCAAGAAATTAATCGAAAAATGCAAGAGCGTATCGATGCCGTTGCCGCCATTGGAACTACTATCGAAGATAAAAAAACAGTCATGTTTGAAATTGCAGCATTGCCAAATATCTATAGTTTTGGACAAGAGACATTTTTGCATGAGATGATTGAACTTATAGGTGCAAAGAATGCGTTTGCGGATGAAGAAAGTTGGATTTCAGTTTCAGAAGAAGCGGCAGTTGCAAAAAATCCAGATGTAATTTTAACGAATGTCAGTTATATTGAAGACTCTGTAGGAGAAATTCTTGCAAGAACAGGCTGGGAAAATGTCAAAGCCGTCCAAGAAAAAAATGTGTATTATATTGATAACGGCAAGAGTAGTTTATCCAACCATCATATTGTAGAAGCTCTTGAAGAGATGGCAAAGGCAGTGTACCCTGATGAATATTCTGCACTTAGTGAATAAGTGTATACAAAAGATTGAAGTGATATTATATGAAAAAATTACAACTTAAGATAGGCATAACGTTATTGATATGTGTCATGGTATTGATTGTAGCGGTAGGGTTTGGAACCGTTAGGATAGAGCCTGCAAATATTTTTGCCATTTTTGGACATAAACTTTTTGCTTTGGAGCTTCCCAGTGAAATATCAGATAATATTGCTTCCATTTTTTGGACAATGCGATTACCTAGAGCGATTGCTGCATTTTTAGTTGGAGCCGCGCTTGCAGTAACAGGAACTGTGATGCAATCGGTACTTAGAAACCCTCTAGCCTCATCCTATACGCTGGGGGTATCTTCAGGTGCATCCCTTGGAGTAGCTCTCATGGTGGTGTTTGGAATCTCTTTGCCTTTTATAGGGAACTTCTCATTACCTATGATTGGGTTTGTCTTTGGGTTGGGAACCGTTCTACTTGCAATGGCTATGGCGATGCAACTGGATAAAAATTTAGAAAATCAGACGATTATTCTCATTGGTATGGTCCTTTCACTTTTTGTAAGTTCCATGCTGACGATTCTTATTGTCTTGTCAAAAGAACACATGGAGCAGATTATTTTTTGGCAGATGGGAAGTTTTTCTGCGATTAAGTGGAGCCATGTACAAGTTCTTTTAATGATTATCATTCCGGGGATTTTATTTCTCATGTATTTTGCCCAAGAGATGGATATTATGACCTTTGGAGAAGAACAGGCTATTTCTGTAGGCATTGACATGCGACGCATGAAGATTATTCTTATCACAGCATCGGCACTGCTAACAGGAACAGCGGTTGCTTTTGTTGGCATCATTGGGTTTATCGATTTAATTGCACCGCATGTGGTGCGAAAAATATATGGCGCCTCACACCGTATTGTTGTACCTATGTCCGCGCTATTTGGAGGAGCATTTATGACCCTAGCAGACATGGTGTCACGAACGATTATATCACCTTCTGAACTTCCTATTGGTGCGGTGACAACTCTTATTGGAGCGCCCTTTTTTGCATACGTATACTTTAGCAAGAGGGGAGTGAAAAGACATGCTTAAGCTTGAAAATGTTAGTGCTGGATATAATGGAACAGACGTGATTCATGATATCAGCTTTTGCTTGTCAGAAGGTGAAAGCTTATGTATTCTAGGTCCAAATAGTTGTGGAAAGACAACGCTACTTAGATCGATTGCCAAGTTAATTGAATCAAACGGAGTGTTGGAATTGGATGGGCAATCGGTACATGCCATGCGTCGAAAAGATATTGCCAAGCGTGTAGCTGTGATGAGTCAAATTTCAAGAGTGAACTTTCCATATTCAGTGTATGATACCATTATGATGGGGCGTTATCAGCACATCAAAAAGTCGATGTTTAAAACACCTGGAGAAAAAGATATTGCACTTGTTGAAGCGTGTATGAAAGAAGTCGAACTAACATCTATTCGAGATCAAATGATTGATTGTCTGTCAGGAGGACAACTACAACGGGTTTTTTTAGCCCATACACTTGTTCAAGAGCCGCGTTTGATTTTATTAGATGAACCGACCAATCATTTAGATATGAAACATCAAGTGAGCTTAGTGAAGTATCTAAAAAAGTGGTCAAAAATAGATGGACATCAAGTGATAGGTGTTTTTCATGATATTAACCTGGCGATGCAACTTTCGGATAATCTTATGTTTATGAAAGAAGGGCGCATTAAAGGAATCGGTCACAGTGATGATTTGATTACGACAGATTTTCTAAAAGATATCTATGATGTCGATATTGTTGATTACATGATTCAGTCATATAAACGGTGGGAAAAATTTAGCGGAAAATAAAGAGGTGAAAATATGAGTATTATTTATCGCAGTCCATTTGAAGCATATCCATTTTTATCAGACAAGGCAAGCGATCTCCGATGCGACTTTGAAATCTATACAGATAAAGTTGCTAGTATGACAGGGTTGCTTAGTGCACAGTGTCTTGAGCCGGAGATTCGAGATGAGCTGATTCAAATTGAAGAGCTTATATATCATAGCAATCCAACACTTCGAACGAAGCTTACCCTCACAGAAGACGAAGTGCTTTGGTTAAAAAATCGTGTGGACGATTGGCAAGCAAAAGTTCAAGGTCGCTGTCAGCAGTTTGTGCTACCTCGTGGGTCAAGACGAGCGGGACTTGCACATGTCTTGCGTGCAGAGGCAAAGGGCTTGGTACGTTTATTGTATCGTTATCAAGAACAAGGGCATTTCGTTGACCCGTTGTTGATTGATTTTATGAATCTGCTTTCCGGTTATTTTTTTGCATTGGCATTACAGCTTAATGCACTAGACGGTATAGAGGAGATTCCATATATCAGTCGTAACTACCCAAAGCGGTAGGTGGTTTTATGAAGAGCATTTGTATTGCCGGAACCCAAAGCGGTTGTGGAAAAACAACAGTGACAATGGCTGTCTTAGGAGCCTTATCAAAAAAAATGTCCGTGCAGCCTTTTAAAGTAGGACCAGACTATATTGATCCCATGTTTCATTCTTATATTACAGGGAAAAAGTGTCGTAATCTTGATTCTTACCTAATGGAACCTGTTCATATCAAGTATTTGTTTGAACATAATATGAAGGATGCAGACATCGGCGTTATCGAAGGTGTAATGGGATTATTTGATGGGGCTGACATCGGAAGCGATATTGGAACGACGGCATCTATAGCCAAACTGACAAAGACTCCGGTGATTCTTGTTGTTGATGGCAGCAAGGTGGCAGCATCTATTGCAGCGACGGTTCAAGGATTTCAAAATTTTGATCCGAAACTTTCCATTGCAGGGATCATATGTAACAAGGTCGGCGGAGAAGGACATTATCAACTGCTAAAGGAAGCAATTGAATATTATTGTGATATGGAAGTGTTAGGTTATCTAAGTAAAGAGGCAAAAATAAATCTTCCAGAGCGCCATCTTGGGTTGGTCCCGACGGATGAGTTGGAGAACTTAGAAGCGCGATTTGAACACTTGGCGGATATAGCAAGTCAAACTATTGACCTGGAACGGTTGATTCAATTGGCCAAAGGGCAAGCTGTGCATACACCTCATACCATGCATACACCTCATGCTAAGAAAAAGAAGATGCCTAAACTACGTATCGCCTATGCCAAAGATGAAGCTTTTCATTTTTACTATGAAGATAATTTGGATTTTTTTCGAGAACAAGGCGTAGAACTTATCTCTTTTAGCCCGATACATGATCAGGAACTACCTAAGGACATTCATGGACTGATTATTGGAGGTGGCTTTCCGGAAATATTTGCAGAAAAGCTTGCAAAAAACAGCCAAATGAAACGTAGTTTACGTACGTTGCTACAATCGGGGCTACCTTATTATGCAGAATGTGGCGGATTGATGTATCTATGTGAAAAGCTCTATGATCTTGAAGGCAAGGAGCATTCAATGGTCGGATGGTTTTATGGAGAGACATCGATGCAATCGACTCTGCAAAATTTTGGCTATGCTACATTGACCTTGGCTCGTGATTGTATCTTTGGTGAAGCAGGTGATAGTATAGCAGTTCATGAGTTTCACCGATCCAAGGCAAGGATTCAAGAAGAGAAAATCTATGCACTTCATAAGGAAAAAAAGGGAGCAATAACTCGACAATGGTCCTGTGGTTATGGGAAGGGGAATGGTGTTGCAGCTTATGCGCATATGCACTTTTATGCAAATCTAGATTTTGCTGAAGCATTTATAAAAAGTTGCTTGCAATATAAAGAAAAAGTTTTATAATGAGTATACATTCTATTATGCGTAAAGACGCGGAGGTAAGATGAAAGGTATTATTCTTTATAAAGTGAATCAAAATGAACTCAATGAAACCCATTATGAGACCCATCGATTTATTGAAGAGGCCGAAAAAATGGGCATTGAAATTGACGTTATCAGTCCGGCACGTTTTGAGATTGTGGTTAACCAAGATGAGACGAATTCGATTTTCTTGGATGGACAACCGCTAAAACGTCCGGATTTTGTCATACCTAGAATGGGGTCGGGTACGACATATTTTGCGTTAGCACTCATTCGACAATTTGAGCGACTCCATATTCCCTGTATCAATGGAAGTACAGCGATTGAGCTGGTTAAGGATAAGCTTTTTTCCCAGCAGGTGCTGGCATATAGAAAGCTGCCCGTTCCAAAAACTATGCTCATGAAATTCCCGGTAGATATAGCGTTGATTGAAGGGCAGTTTGGCTTTCCTTTAGTTGTAAAAACACTATCAGGTTCTCTTGGTCGAGGCGTTTTTATGTTAGACACTCGAAAACAAATGGAGGATTGGACGCGTATTGTAGAACTAGCCAATGTCAATATGAATATAATTGTTCAAGAGATGATTACAGATAGTAAAGGCAGAGACTTGCGAGTTTTTGTTGTAGGTAATCGTGTAGTTGGATGTATGATTCGTCGGGCAAAAGAAGATGATTTTCGTGCGAATTACTCTGCAGGTGGGACAGTGGAAAGCTATCCGGTATCCCCATTAATTGAGCGAATAGCTCTTCAGGCGGCCAAGGTGCTAGGTCTTGATGTGGCAGGGGTTGATTTGTTGTTTGATGGTGATGGGTTTAAAATTTGTGAGGTCAATTCGTCGCCGATGTTTAAAGGACTTGAGTCATGTTCAGAGGTCAATATTCCGCAGGTGATTTTTGAGTATTTATTAAAGGAGCGCGTATGAAAATAGAATTGGAACGGCCGGCAAAATTAATGCAAGACTTGACCTTTAACATGGAAGAACATTATTACAATAAGGTGATTCATGCCCAAATTCATCAATCAGTCAAAGCTTTTTTTAATATGGATAAACAGCGGATTGTCGAACGGTTTTGCCATTTGAACCCAATGGTAGATAAAGAAGAGTTAATGCGCTGGCTCTTGTATCAGCCAAGACATATGCAATGGTCAGGAACGGATCTGTTTCATGTAGTTAATGAACAAGGTGCAAAGAAAATGGTGGTTATTGAAACAAATTCTTCACCTTCAGGTCAAAAATCCATGCCGCTTCTTAATGATACAGAGGAAAGAGGCGGATATTTAAGGTTAATGGAAAAATCGTTTTTGCCCTTTGTAAAAAGACAGAGGACGATTCCGGGAAGCTATGCGGTAATATATGATAAAAACGAGATGGAAGCTTCAGGATATGCCAAAGTATTAGCTCAATTGGTGGCAGAAAAAGTATACCTTGTCCAATACTTTACAGAAGATAAAAATCCTTCCGTACGATTGATAGATGAAGTGATGCAAGTGCGAGATGCATCTGGAAATTGGCATGATATTAAAGCGGCATTTCGTTATGTAACTCAAAAACCATGGAATCGTATTCCGGTTAAATCAAAGACAGTGATATATAATCCAATTGTTGCCTGTCTTGCTGGTGGACGCAATAAAAACATGGCGGCTAAAGCTTATGATGTGTTTAACGCTCAACTATCAGCTGCCCATTTGAAAGTATATAGTCCAGAGACCATTAATGATGTGAAACTTCGGGAAGTTCCCATTTGGGTGCATCGCTTTGGAGGTCATGCGGTCATCAAAAATCCGTATTCCAATGCAGGTCAAGGGGTGTACACGGTTACGTCAGAGCAAGAGTTAGAAGCATTTATGGCTGTTGAGCACGACTATGATGAATTTATTGTTCAGAGCCTTATTGGCAACTACCATTGGTCTACTGTTCATGGTGAGCAAAAGTATTATCATGTGGGTATGATGCCCAACAAGAAAAGTGAGATCTATGTAGCAGACCTTCGGATGATGATTGCATCCACCCAAGAAGGGTTTGAACCTATGGCGATTTATGCTCGCCGAGCAGAAAAGCCACTTAAAGAAATTTTAGAACCATTTGAAAATTCCTGGGAAATCTTAGGGACGAACCTATCGGTGCGTACCCAAGAAGGCTGGGACAGTGAGACGAAACGGCTCAAATTAATGGATAATAAAGACTTTAATACCCTGGGGTTATCGGTTGATAGTTTAGTCGAAGGATATATTCAGTCGGTGCTGTCTACAATTGCTATTGATCAAATGGCGATTCGTTTAATCAGCAGCAAAAAAATGCTACGCAAAAAACTCTTTAGTGATCTGAATCCAGATGCCGCGCTAATCAATGAAATTATTTGATATATCTGTTTTGCGATATTTGGAAGGCGTTAATCCCACCTTTTTTTTAAAGGAAGTGCAAAAAGAACTTTCACTTGAAAAGCCAATGTCAAAGGCAATAGATTTGACACTAAGCGTTGAGGTTTTTAAGAGGTATTTTGCCGTGTTGATACGTATATCAAGGATATATTCATGGGGCGTGTAGCCGGTTTCTTTTTTGAACAGACGGATAAAGTGATAGGGACTGATGAGTGCTTGACTTGCGAGGTGGTCAATGGATAAGGAGTGGTTAAAGTGTTCATGTATATAGACAACGATATCTTCAATACGTGATTGTTGAGGTATGGATTGAACTTGCGGGTGATTTAATAAAATAGACGTTAAGATATCAGAGAGCCATTTAGACATTAAGGGCTCTCTGATTTTTTCTTTTTTTAAAAAGGCTTGATATATACTTGTCACTCGCTTAAGGACGGTATAGGAATCAGAGAGACTAAGTACACAAGGATGGCTTTCGTGGATTAAATCATAATAATGGGCAGCCATGGGACCATCAAAATGAATCCAAGTACATTCACATCCGACAGAAGTTATATATCCATGGGGGTTGTAGCAATTTATAAAAATAAAATCTCCGCTTTTTGCACTAGAGCGTGTACCATCATATTCGACGACCAGTTCGCCGTCGTGGACAGCAATCAGCAAAAAGCTGTCATAGGCGTTGCGATACAATTGATATCCGGGTTCATAAATAAAATGCCCGGTGCATATCGGATAAAAAAAGGTTTGCGTAGCCGTAATACTAGGTGAATAGATAAAATAGTTAGATTTTTGTGCAACATAGGGTTCATGGGACTTCATAGTAGACCTCCAATACAATATAGAATCATGGTAGCAAGACTTTCAGGAAAAATCAATAGCAATTTTTTGAAATGATTTCGCAAGTTCAAGTAATGAAAAAGTCTCGCAATAGGTTTAATATATGGAGTATATTAATCAATGTGTATTGGAAATGGAGGCAAATATGGAGTCAATTAAAAGCAATTATGTGAATGTTTGGGAAGAACAAATTACGCTACCGACATATGAGATTGGGGAAGCGGAAAAGAATCCGATTTTTTTAGAAAAACGTGTGTACCAAGGAAGTACAGGAAAGGTATATCCTTACCCGGTTGTTGAAAAAATATCGGATGAGAAAGTAGACAAAGTCTATCAAGCAGTTTATTTAGAAAACCCATATTTAAAAGTAATGATTTTACCGGAGCTTGGTGGACGGATTCAACGTGCCTATGATAAAACCAATGATTATGATTTTGTCTATTATAATCATGTGATTAAACCGGCATTAGTAGGACTTGTCGGACCATGGATTTCTGGAGGGATTGAATTTAACTGGCCACAACATCATCGTCCGACAACATATATGCCTGTTGAGTATCAGCTTCAAGAGCATGAGGATGGCAGCAAGTCCGTGCTTGTGCATGATGTGGATCGAATGTATGGCACACAATCCATTGCGGCATTTACCTTGTATCCAGATAAAGCCTATATTGAAATTAGCGGACAGCTTTATAATCGAACAGCCCTTGCACAGACGTTCCTATGGTGGGCAAACCCTGCAGTTCCGGTCAATGATTATACCCAATCTATTTTTCCACCGGACGTTCATGCGGTTATGGACCATGGGAAAAGGGATGTCTCTAGATTCCCGATTGCAACAGGGGAATACTATAAAATGGACTATAGTGCAGGCGTTGATATATCTATGTATAAGAATATTTTGGTACCGACATCTTACATGGCACAAAAGTCCAAGTATGATTTTGTCGGAGGCTATGATTATCAAAAACAAGCGGGTATATTGCATGTGGCTGACCATCATATCTCACCAGGTAAAAAACAGTGGACATGGGGATGTGGAGATTTTGGACAAGCTTGGGATGATAATCTGACGGATACAGATGGACCTTATGTTGAATTGATGACAGGTGTCTATACGGATAATCAGCCGGACTTTACATGGCTAAAACCTTTTGAAGAGAAAACTTTCAAGCAGTATTTTATGCCGTATAAAGCCGTAGGGCAAGTTAAAAATGCAACTATTGATGTTGTTATGAATATGGAAAAAAACCAGGATACAGTGGATTTGGTGGTATATGCATCCAGTGAAAAAAACCTTGACATAATCATTGAATATAAAGACGATGTTATCTATGTAGCATCTATTGCGGTCTCTCCAGTTAAGACCTATGCAAAAGAAATAGCGTTTTGCTGTGAATCTGAAGTTGGACTGAAAGCTTCAATATTTGAGCAAGGGAAGCTACTTTTATCCTATGCACCTGAAAGCCAAGAGATTGAACCAATTCCAGATGCGGCTAAAGCAGTGGAAGCTCCCCAGATGATTCAAACCAACGAAGAACTTCTGCTGGCAGGAATGCATATCGAACAATATCGACATGCGACGTATCTGCCGGACCCATATTATTTGGAAGGTTTAAAGCGGGATGCTGGGGACATACGTATCAACAACGCTTATGGAACACTTTTGCTGCGTCGAGGAGACCTTGATAGGGCGCTTGAACACTTTAACAAGGCGATTGAACGCTTGACACGTTTAAATCCCAATCCTTATGATAGTGAAACCTACTACAACCTAGGATTAACGCTTTTTTACCTTCATGACATGGATGGGGCGTATGATGCATTTTATAAGGCGACATGGACCAATGAACAGCAAGAGATGGCTTTTTATTATCTGGCAACCATTGATTGTCGAAAAAAACGCTATGAGCATGCTTTGGAGATGATTGATAAAGCGCTGACCAAAAATACTAAGAACATCAAAGCTCGAGGATTAAAAGCCTATGTACTTCGAAAGTTAAAACGAATCCAAGCGCATCGAAAATGGTGTGAAGAAAGCTTGACGGTTGATTCTTTTCATGGCGTATTACTTTTTGAAGAAGGTATCTTAAAAAATGAAACGCGTGAAAAAATGCTCAAAAAATCCGTTGACAACATGTTACTTGTTGCTAGAGATTATGCAGAGTTTGGTGCATATGAAGAGGCAATCATGGTACTTAAAACAGTCAAAGATTTTTCACCGTTAGTAGGCTATTATTTAGGATATTACGCGCATCAATTAGGAAAAGATGATGTGGCAAACCAATATATTCAAGCAGCAGAACAAGCGGCGTCGGATTATTGTTTTCCAAATCAATTGGAGGATATTGAAGTCCTTCGTTATGCCATTAATCAGTATCAAGCAACAATGGCAGCGTATTATTTAGGGAATGTCTATTATGATAAGCTGCAGTGGGAAAAAGCGACTGAACTTTGGGAAGCGTGTGCCAAAGCCCATGATGATTTTCCGATTGTTTATCGCAACTTAAGTTTGGCTTACTATAATAAATTCAACAATCCCAAAAAGGCAAAGATGGCTATGGAAAAAGCGTGGTCTATCAATGAAAGCGATCCACGGGTTTTCTTGGAATTAGATCAGCTTTATAAAAAACTAGATATGTCTTTTGAAGAGCGTCTGCAACGCTATGAGAGCTATATAGACGTGGTCGAATGTCGTGATGATTTATACGTAGAGTATGTGACGCTGTTAAATATGACGGGTTCAAGTAAAAAAGCATATGAAAAAATGATGCAAAGACAGTTTCATCCATGGGAAGGGGGAGAAGGAAAAATTACCGGGCAGTATAAGTTTGCTTTAATGACGATGGCTAACGACGCATTAGCCAACAACAGATTAGAACAAGCGAAAGCCTATCTAAATCAGGCATTGACGTACCCTAGAAATCTAGGCGAAGGTAAACTTGAAGGTGATAAAGATAATGATGTGTATTACTTATTAGGAAAGGTTAACCAGGAACTTGATAATATGGAGCATGAAGCGACAGAGTGCTTTAGACGAGCGACAGTTGGGACGAATGAACCGGCAGGCATGATGTATTATAATGATCAGCCGGCAGATATGATAATGTACCAAGGGCTGGCACACCGACAGCTTGGAGAGGAGACACAAGCAAAGGCGCGTTTTTATCGATTAATTGATTATGGAGAAAAACACCTTTTTGATGATTTTAAAATCGATTATTTTGCCGTATCTTTACCGGATTTTCTGATTTTTGAGACGGATTATAATCAGATGAATAAAGCCCATTGCTATTATTTGATGGGACTTGGACATCTGGGATTAGGCGATGATAAGAAGGCGACAACCTACTTTGAAGAAGCACTTAAAATAGAACCATCACATATGCACAGTCACATATACCGATACTTGTATACTAATGTGACACAATAAGCAAAACATAAAATAATAGTTGACGTGACAACCAATTGTCGTTATAATGGTTGTTCCGTCAACTATTTTATTTGATTTGGAGGGCATTTATGCAAAGAAGTATAGGACGTTTAGTGTCAATACTGTATCGGAAAAATCAAGTGTATCTTAATCTTGTGCTTAAACCTATAAATATTACAGCGGCTGAGTTACCTATTTTGCTTCATCTTTATGAGGATGATCATGTGTCTCAGGAAGAGCTATCTACTTTTTTAATGATTGATAAAGGGGCGACGGCTCGAGCGGTACAATCACTGATTAAAAAAGGGATTTTAACTAAGGAAAAAGATATACACGATCGACGGGCATTTCAGGTATATGTCACTGAGCAAGGCACAAACATTAAAGAGAAGCTATACGAACAGCTAAATGGTTGGACACACTATTTGACCCAGGACATTGATGCACACGAAGTTGACATTATGTTTGATGTATTGGAGGCAATGGTTAAAAAAGTTGAAAAAGCAGATTTTAGAGAAATAGAGAGGAAGTTTTAATGGCACAAAACAATGTTTTAGGTACGGAAAAAATATCGAGTTTATTGATTAAATTTTCTGTGCCAGCAATTATTGGCATGATTGTTAACGCATTATATAATGTTGTTGACCGTATTTTTATAGGAAATGCTCCGGATCTTGGTTCGGATGGGTTAGCCGGAATTACCATCGGTTTTCCAATTATGATTATATTATTATCGATTGGTCTATTATTTGGTGTAGGTGGGGCAACGTTATTTTCAATTAAGTTAGGGCAAGGAAAGCATGAAGAGGCGGGACAAGTCCTTGGAAATGCTTTTTCATTATTAGTTATCAGTGGAGCCTTATTCTTAATTCTTGGACAAATATTTTTGGCACCGCTACTAACGATCTTTGGTGCCAGCGCAAAGGTTTTACCCTACGCTACCGAATATATGCGGGTGATCTTTTTTGGCGCGATTTTTCAGGTATTAAGTATTGGTATGAATAACTTTTTACGTGCAGATGGCAAACCGAAGTTGGCAATGATTACTATGTTTGTTGGAGCGGGGATTAATATTTTGTTGGACCCGGTGTTCATTTTTGTCTTTAAGATGGGGATGACAGGAGCTGCACTCGCAACGATTATCTCTCAGGCAATATCGGTGTGGTGGATTATGGCTTACTTTTTATCAAAAAAAAGACAACAGCGTATTACTCTGCATAACATGAAGCTAAGATTTGATGTAACTGCTCAAATTATTTCTCTAGGAATGCCTGGTTTTTTGATGCAGCTAAGCAATAGCTTGCTTAATGTTATCTTAAATCGAAGCTTACTCGCTTATGGCGGAGATGTTGCGGTATCAGGCATGGGAATTATTAATAGTATTCAAACTATTTTGTTGATGCCGATTATTGGATTAAATCAAGGCGTACAGCCAATTATTAGTTTTAACTATGGAGCAAAAAAATATCAAAGAATTAAAGAAGCGCAGATGCTAGCTATTATAGCAGCAACGGTGATTGTTGTTATTGGTTGGATTGTTACGCGTATGTTTCCGGAACAAATAGTAACGGTGTTTAATCAGGAACCAGAGCTTATTGCATTTGGAAAGCTGGCGATGGGAATATGGTTTGGATTTTTGCCTGTTATTGGTTTCCAAGCTTTAGGTGCCAATTTTTTTCAAGCGGTCGGACGACCAAAGGCATCAATGGTGCTTACCTTAACACGACAGGTTATTTTATTGATTCCTGCTATTATAGTGTTCTCAAATTTATGGGGACTTAAGGGGCTTTTATATGCTGCGCCATTTGCAGATGGAGTCTCTGCTGTAATTACAGGTATCGCATTTTACTTTGGAATGCATGCATTGGCAAAAGAATTGTAATGTAGAAGGAGGCAAAGGATGTATACGAAGGCAGATTTAATCAAAGCAATAAAAAAGATGGGGATTAAACCAACAGATACCTTGTTTATCCATTCTTCAATGAAAGCAGTTGGCGAGGTTGAAGGTGGCGCAGATACAGTTTTGGACGCCTTTATGGATTATCTGTCAGAAGGGCTATTAATTCTTCCGACACATACATGGGCGCAGATGAGTGCAACGTACAATGTATTTGACCCAAGGAAGGAACCATCTTGTGTAGGGATATTGACGAATCTTTTTATGAAGCGCCAAGGTGTTTATCGGTCGTTACATCCGACGCATAGTGTGGCAGCATATGGAGAGGATGCAGAAGAATTTGTCAAAGGTGAAGAAAACATGACTACGTCTTGTCAAAGGGGAGGCTGTTATGATCGTCTGAGAGACAGACAGGCAAAGATCCTTTTGCTAGGCGTAAACCATGCACGCAACACGTTTATTCACGGCGTAGAAGAATGGCTAGACGTTCCGGAACGTTTTACAGAAAAGCCGGTTCTTTTTAAGATTGTCATGCCTGACGGTACGTTAAGAGAGAGTCATGTGTATCGCCACTATAATTCTACAACAGCACATATCTCTGAAGCATATACAAAACTGGAACAGGCGTTTTATGATAACAACGCAGCAGAAGCTACAATTTTTGGAGATGCAGACTGTATTTTATGTGATGCCAATAAAATTTTTGAAGTGACAAAGAAAGTTTTGTCCCATCAACGCAATTGTTTGATGGAGCTGGAAGAGATTCCAAAGGCATGGTGGACATAGAATTAATATGATTCTAAAAGAAAATAAAAGATAGTATAAGTTTACATAGCATAACTAAAAACATAACACAAATATAACATTCTGTTAACTTTTTGTTAATAATAATTCTCTTTACATAATGATAATCCTCGCATATAATAGGTCTATACTACTAGTTTTCAATTTGTGATTAGGCGTTTAGACCTAATCAATGGGAGGTTTTTCTATGGATTTAGCAAATAAAAAAAAGAAGGTTCAAAAAAAAAGAACATTCACATTAAATTTACGTATATTTAATAACATGAAAATACAGTCAAAGCTTTTGGGGGCGTTTTCACTCTTAGTTATACTTATTTTAATTTTGACAGGAACAACAATGGGGAATTATGCAGATATTTCAAAACAGAATCACATATTATTTCAAACAAATAAGGCCATCGATTTTTTGGCGTTGGCGCGTGTTGAACAAGTACGGTTTGAAAAAGATCTAAGCCAAGAGTCGGCAGACTTAGTTGAACAGTATCTGGATGAAAGTGCAAAGTATATCAATAGTGTTCTTGATGTCATGGTTTTAGAAGAAAACCGTGTGAGTTCGAAGCAAATGCTTGAAAGCATTGAGAATTATCGAAGTGCTTTTCGAACTTATGTAGACTTAAACCAACAAAAAGAAGAATTATCAACATCGAGAAATACAATTGGAAATGCAACATTAAGTCGTATTGAGAGATTGATATCCTCGCAAAATGAGTACATTATGAGTTCCGATTCTATTGAACAGATGAATAGTGGACTCGACCGTTTGGTTGTCATGCAATCAGCATTTGATGCATATTCACAAGTACGTATTGCTTCATTGATGTATGCAAATACGGAGGAACAAATGTATGCTGATGAATTTATGGCTAAGATCGAATTAACACAAACAGCCCTTAATAAAGCAAAGGAAGGCATTGATAATTCAGAGGTTATCGCATCCATTAATGAATCAGTTGATAATATCAATAATTATAAAACGACATTTATATCTTATCAGAAATTAGTCGAAGATCAAACATCAGCACGACAAAATATGCGCGAATACGCTGCAGGCACATCTGATATTGTCAATGATATCATTTCAAATGTGTCCGAGTACTTAAATAGTATTCAAACCATTGCCAATAGAAATAACATCATTATATCAATCGTTGCGATAATCATAAGCATCTTTTTAGGAATCATACTTAATGCAATTATTTCTAATCCGATCCATCAAGTTATCCAAAACATTCAAAGCCTATCTGAATATGACTTAACCCACACAATTGATAAACAAATGGTTGAAAGAAAAGACGAAGTTGGTTTACTTGCTAAAGCTGTTAGCCAAATTGAGACAAGCTTAAAAGAGATTGTCACCAATATGGATAATAGTTCAAAGCTTATGGGAGATACATCAAAGAACTTATCAATAATCTCTCAATCGACTTCGACAGCATCAACAGAAATAGCTAGTACAATTGAGGAAATTGCAAATGGTGCATCTTCACAAGCACAAGACACAGAAAATGGTGTTGAAGGCATAATACACTTAGGTGCACTCATTGAATCTGAACAAGAAAATGTTGGGAAAATTATCGAAGCAGCCGATCATGTAGAGACGCTAAAAAATGAAGGGGTAGATTTGATTGATACCCTTGTTGAAGAAACAGAAAAAAATCAAAAGGCAACAGGACTTGTTGATAAAATTGTTCGTGAGACAAATGAACGTGCAGAATATATTGGACAAGCCAGTGACATGATAGAAAATATTTCCAGACAAACCAATTTACTTGCGCTAAATGCAGCGATTGAAGCGGCTAGAGCGGGAGAAGCTGGAAAAGGTTTTGCTGTAGTTGCAGAAGAGATACGTAAACTAGCAGAACAGTCAAAAAGTTTTTCGGATGAGATTTCCCTGACTATTCAAGAATTAAAAGTTAAGGCAAATGAAGCTGTAAAACAGATGGAAATATCAAAAGAAATCGGAAAGTCTCAAGAAAATCGGGTACAAATGACCCAGCATAAATTTGAGGGTATTGATGAGGCGATTGAGACGATGCGTAGTTATATTGATGAGCTTAAAGCATCTGGCGCACAAATGGGCAATACAAAAGTTAAAATGACCGATATAATGAGCAATCTTTCAGCATTAGCTGAAGAAAATGCGGCAAGTACAGAAGAAGCAGCGGCAGCTGTGGAAGAACAAACTGCATCCATTCAAGAAGTCTCTGCATCTTGTGTAGAAATCGAAGGCATTATTGAAGACTTTGAGCAAATCATTCGACGCTTTACATTATAATTTATTGTAATCGTTAAGAACTTAATACGTAAAAACCCTGTGATTATGCATATAAAAAGATGCTGGTCATGGGGTTTTTTGTGTGTTATTTGAAAAAGGTTATGATATACTATAAGAAGATGCATGATGACAGACATTTTATTTGCATAATATGTAAACGTAATAAATTCGAATAAATGTAGCTGAGGCTACATAAGTGAGGGGGCGTTTATGATATTATAATTTCAATGATTCATGAGCCAAGACATTACTGATTAACGTGGTAAGAATCATGTAACATTCAATAGCAATGTCTACTGTCAAGAGGCGGAGGCAGGAAAAGGAGTAGTGATATTAAATGTTTTGTTATCAATGTCAAGAAGCAGCAAAAGGAACAGGATGCGAAGTTAAAGGGGTATGTGGAAAGTCACCGGAAGTAGCAAATTTACAAGATTTACTTATCTATACAGTTAAAGGAATCTCGGATATTGTTGTCAAAGGCTCTATGAAAGCACAAGATCTTGGCGACATTAATGAAGTCGTGCTAGATAGCTTATTCAAAACGATTACAAATGCAAACTTTGATGAAGAAGCGATTAAGCGCCAGATTCGTAAAAATATTGAAATTCGTGACGCGTTGGCTAAAAAAGTTGTTGCCAACTTACACGATGCAGCCACATTTACAGTAACAACAGATGCTGAGATGGAAGCAAAAGCACAAGTATGCGGTGTGCTTGCAACAGAAAATGAAGATGTACGTTCTCTTAGAGAACTGATTACATATGGAATGAAAGGCTTAGCGGCATATACGCACCACGCCCTAAACTTGGGCAAACAAGACAATGATATCTATGGGTTTGTCTATGAAGGTATGGCAGCGACTTTAGATGATTCTTTATCAGCCGATGATCTTGTTGCCTTAACCTTAAAGACCGGTGAATATGGAGTCAAAGCAATGGCACTTCTTGATTCTGCAAATACTACAGCTTATGGTAATCCGGAGTTAACTAAAGTCAATATTGGTGTCAAAAATAATCCGGCAATCCTTATCTCAGGACACGACCTAAATGACCTTGAGATGCTTTTAGAGCAAACCAAAGGTAGCGGAGTTGATGTCTACACTCATAGCGAAATGTTGCCAGCAAATTACTATCCAAAATTCAAAGAATACGATAACTTAGTTGGAAACTATGGTAATGCTTGGTGGAAGCAAAAAGAAGAATTTGCAACATTTAATGGACCGATTCTTTTTACAACAAACTGTATCGTTCCACCAACAGATGGATCAGAAAAGCGTATCTTTACTTCCGGTTCTGCAGGATATCCAGGATCCATGCATATCGAAGCCGATGAAAAAGGATGGAAAGACTTTAGCCCAGTTATTGAAATGGCAAAAACATTACCTTCTCCAACAGAAATTGAATCCGGAGAGATTATCGGTGGATTTGCTCATGAGCAAGTATTTGCTTTGGCAGATAAAGTGGTTGACGCTGTAAAATCTGGGGCAATTAAGAAATTCTTTGTTATGGCCGGATGTGATGGACGTATGAAATCTAGAGATTATTATACAGAGTTTGCTCAAAACTTACCTGCAGATACCGTTATATTAACGGCAGGATGTGCAAAATATCGTTACAATAAATTACCACTTGGTGATATAGGCGGTATTCCACGGGTACTAGATGCAGGACAATGTAACGACTCCTATTCTTTAGCCGTTATTGCGCTTAAGCTAAAAGAAATCTTTGAATTAAATGATATTAATGAACTTCCGATTGCTTATAATATAGCATGGTATGAGCAAAAGGCCGTTATTGTTCTTTTGGCGCTATTATTCTTAGGTGTCAAAAATATTAAGTTGGGACCAACACTTCCAGCATTCTTGTCACCAAATGTAGCCAATGTATTGGTTGAAACGTTTGGAATCAATGGAATTAACAATGTACAAGATGATATGGAGCAATTATTAGCATAAAAAATTAAAACGTATTTGACTTAACACCTCCCTAAATTGAGCCTTAGTGGTTTTAATTGGGAGGTGTTTTTTTGTGAATACATATATAAAGCATTTTAAATATAAGCCAAAGTGTTGAGACGAAGCGATAATAATTATCGGTTGACAATAAGAAGTATGTATGTTAATGTTAAGCTAATAAAAATATTAAGGTTAACCATAAAAATTAAGGAGGAATTATGAATAGAGCGGAAGAAGATTATATTAAAATAATATTTGAACTTGAGTTAAGAAGTGATTCTATCGAACATGTATCAAACAATTTATTGACGAATTATTTTAGGCATACGCCGCAAACAGTTAATGAAATGATAAAAAAATTAGTCAAGAAAGATTTGGTAGACTATGTTCCGTATAAAGGATCGAGCTTGACAGAAGATGGACGTAAAATTGCAAGCTCTCTTATCCGTAAACATAGGTTGTGGGAACGTTTTCTGGTAGATAAACTAGCGTATGGATGGGATGAGGTTCATGAGGAAGCAGAAAAATTAGAGCATGCTACATCAGACCGACTGGCAGATGCGTTGTTTCATTTTTTGGGAGAACCTAAAAAATGTCCCCATGGAAATAATATTCCACAAGCGGATCAAATGCTTATGCGATCAAAATATAGTAATTTAAGAGATAGTCAAGAAAACCAAGTATATATAGTGAAAAGAGTGTTGGATAATAATGCGCTATTAAAGTATTTAAATCAACAAAATATTTACTTAGACGCAGAAATAAGAATATTACAAATAGATAACATAAGTGAAAATATAATTATTGAGTCTGGAGAGCAAAAGGTAGCTATTGGATTTAATATTGCAAAAAATGTTGACGTCATAAAAAAAGATAACTAAAAACACATAGACAAATAAAGAAAAATACGAACATAAGAAGAAAGATAAGAGGTGACAATATGAAAGTAAAAGTTTTAAGTAAGACAAACAAAGGTATTGGAGTATTCTTAGTAGTGATGTTAATTCTCGTGTTAACTGGGTGTAAAACGACTTCAACACAAGATGGTGACGACAGATTAAATGTTGTTGCAACCACGACGATGCTTGCAGATATGGCAAGGACTATAGGTGGAGAGCATGTAAAAGTTGAAGGGTTGATGGGACCTGGAATTGATCCCCATTTATATAAGGCTAGTGCAGGGGATGTTACCCTTATGCAAAACGCAGAATTAGTTGTGTACAATGGATTGCACTTAGAAGGAAAAATGGGAGAAATATTTGAAAATCTTGAAAGTACAGATCAACATATTGTGATGATTTCGGAAGGGGTTGCAAAAGATAAATTAATAACAGATTCATCAATAGGAGCGTATGACCCTCATATATGGTTTGATGTTAATTTATGGAAAGATCTATCGCATAATCTGTTGGAAGGACTGATAACAGTTGATCCGGAGCATAAAAGTGCATATACGCAAAATCATCAACAGTTTTTAGTAGAGTTAGAACAATTGGATAAATATATTCATGAGCAAATTGACACCATACCTAAAGAGTCAAGAATTTTAGTGACTGCCCATGATGCGTTTGAATATTTTGGAAGAGCGTATGGTATGGAAGTATTAGGATTACAAGGGATATCAACTGTTTCAGAAGCTGGGACTGGAGATGTTACAAAACTTGCCAATTATATTATTGAACACCAGATAAAAGCAATTTTTGTCGAAACAAGCGTTCCTAAAAAAAATATAGAAGCATTGCAAGAAGCGGTGAAAGCTCAGGGATTTGAAGTGGAAATTGGTGGAGAACTTTTTTCGGATTCGTTAGGAACCAAAGGAACAGAGGCAGAAACATACATAGGAACAGTAACTTCGAATGTTGACACCATTGTTGGTGCGCTTAAGTAAAGATAGGAGGAGTAAAGATGTCAAATAATGCAGATTATGTTATTGAAGTTGAAGATATGACGGTGGCGTATCATATTAAGCCGGTTTTATGGGATATAGATTTAAAAGTACCAAAAGGAATTTTAATGGCAATTGTTGGACCAAATGGTGCGGGAAAATCAACGCTTTTAAAGGCGATGCTCAATCTTATAAAGCCAATCTCAGGAAATGTACTTTTTAATGGACAACCATATGAAAAGCAACGACGTCACATAGGATATGTTCCGCAACGAGGGAGTGTCGATTGGGAATTTCCGACGACGGTTCTAGATGTTGTATTAATGGGGCGCTATAGCCATATTGGTTGGATTAAGCGTCCGAGACAGGTAGATAAGAAATATGCTATGGAAGCGTTAGAAAAAGTGGCAATGCAAGGTTTTGCCAATCGACAAATAAGTCAGTTAAGTGGTGGACAGCAACAAAGAGTTTTCTTGGCAAGAGCACTTGTACAAGACGCAGACATCTATTTTATGGATGAACCTTTTCAAGGAGTGGATGCGATGACTGAAAAAGCAGTTATCAACATCTTAAAAGAACTTCGAAGTCAAGGAAAGACAGTTGTTGTGGTTCATCATGATTTACAAACCGTCACAGAATATTTTGACTGGGTTACGCTAATCAACACACAATTAATTGCAAGTGGACCAGTAGATGAAGTGTTTCATGATGAGAATTTAAGAAAAGCATATAGAAGTACTGGAAAACTGTTGAAAAGATGAGGTGCTATATGAATATTTATGAATTGTTTATGAGTGACTATACATTAAGAATCGTAGCTTTTGGGTCAGCACTTTTAGGTCTAGTTAGTGGTGTAATAGGTAGTTTTGCAGTAATAAAAAAGCAAGGATTGTTAGGTGATGCGGTGTCGCATGCCTCTTTACCAGGAATTGCAATCGCATTTTTATTAATTCAACATAAAAACATAGGTGTTTTTATGCTAGGTGCACTCGTTTTTGGGTTGATAGCAACAGCTGTTATTGTTGCTATAGACAAGTATACACGAATTCAGATGGATAGCTCTATGGCCCTTGTACTATCCACATTTTTTGGATTTGGTCTTGTGCTTTTAACATATATACAAAAAATTCCAAATGCAAATCAGGCGGGATTAGATAAATTTATTTTTGGACAGGCTTCAACACTGCTAAAAGCGGATATTTACGTCATTGTAGCTGTTGGAATCTTGCTGCTAGTGCTGGTTGTAATGTTTTGGAAAGAACTGAAAATAACCTGTTTTGATCCTATTTTTGCAGATAGTATAGGGGTTTCAAGTAAGACAGTATCGTATATTTTATCTACAATGATTGTTCTATCCATTATTATTGGTTTGCAAACTGTGGGGGTTATCCTAATGAGTGCTATGTTAGTTGCACCTGGTGTAGCCGCAAGGCAGTGGACCAACAAATTGTCAATTATGGTGGTTTTAGGAGGGATATTTGGAGCGATTAGTGGTTTAATAGGAACGCTAATCAGTTCCGTTGTCCCCAAAATGCCAACCGGACCAAGTATTGTTATGATCATAAGTGTTATTGTTGTAATTAGCATTACACTTGCGCCCAACCGTGGATTACTATGGCGATATTTACGTAACAGAACTAATGCTGGAAATATTAATGATGATCAGGTGCTTATGAACTTATATGATTTAGCTATTAATCATCAAAATGTGTATCATAGTCATCACATTCGTGCTATAAGGCCGACAACCACTGCAAACAAAAAAGGGTTGCATGCATTAGCGATAACTCTTGAAAGTCTTAGAATGAAAAAGTACGTAAAAAAAGAGCCTTTTGATGAATGGGCGATAACAGATAAAGGGATTGAATATGTTTTAAATCACCCTATGCGAAAGGAGGAAGCATATGTCAGCTCAAATTGAAATTCAAATTATTGCAATTATTGTAGCCGTTGCATGTAGTATTCCAGGTGTTTTTTTGGTTTTAAGAAAAATGGCTATGATGTCAGATGCGATTACGCATACAATTCTTTTAGGGATTGTCTTAGGATTTTTTGTAGTAAAAAACCTGGATTCACCACTTCTTATTATTGGAGCTACATTGGTGGGATTACTAACGGTATACCTTGTAGAACTTCTAGGAAAAACAAAACTTGTATCTGAAGATTCGGCAATTGGGATTGTTTTTCCTCTATTATTTAGTGTGGCAATTATTCTTATAAGCCGTTACGCAGGTAATGTACATTTGGATACAGATTCAGTTTTGTTGGGAGAATTAGCATTTGCACCGTTTAATCGTCTGAAAATATTTGGAGTTGATATCGGTGCGAAAGCAATCTATACCATGGGAGTTATTTTAATACTCAATATTGGTTTGATGGTTGTTTTTTTCAAAGAGATAAAAATAGCCATATTTGACGAACAACTAGCAGCGGTGTTGGGGTTTTCGCCTGTGATTATTCAATATGGTATTATGACAAGCGTTTCTATTACAACTGTTGGAGCGTTTGAAGCCGTTGGATCTATCCTTGTCATAGCTTTTATGATTGGACCGCCTATATCAGCCTATCTGATGACCGACAGCCTTAAGCGAATGATTGGAATTAGTGCGTTTATTGGAGCGTTTAATGCAGTAATTGGATATCAATTCGCAGCTCTTTTTGATGTATCGATTGCTGGGATGATGGCAACGGTTACAGGGGCAACATTTTTTGTTATACTAATCATTGCACCACAAAGAGGTATCATCAGTGTGTTGATTAGAAGGAAAAAGCAAAGAATAGATTTTGCAAAAAAATCAATGCTTTTTCATATTCTTCATCATGAAGGAAAACCCAATGAATCCATAGAAAATGGTGTGGAAACAATTTATCATCATTTAAATTATAGCAAAGATTTTTTGCAAAAAATTATTGACATAGTTCGGAATGAAGGAATTCTTATTGAAGAAAATAATGTGTTCAAATTGACGCAAATGGGTAAAAAATACACTATCAATAGTTATGAAGAAATTGTTCAATCATTTAATGCAGAATACGAAGGGGAATAAAGACTTCGACAAGTTGGTTTTTGTGGTTTTTTCTTTGAAAATGTGGTTTTTTCTTGAAAAATCTGTATAGGAGTGGTAGTATAGGAGTTAAAGACAATGCACTAGGTTATTAAATCAAAGATTTGATATGAAAAGGGAAGGGAGTGAAAAGCTTCCACAGCCCCCGCTACTGTAATTGGGATGAAAGCCGTAATCCACTGTCGTTTAGGATGGGAAGGGCGGTAAGTAGGGTGAACAAAAAGTCAGGAGACCTGCCTAGCACATAACTGAACTTCGGAGGGAAGAATGATGAAAGATTTTAGCATTAAAAAAAGTGAACGTATCGATCGACTTATTAAAGATCTATATGCAACAATGCCACGCATTGAAAAAGAACGTGCGCATATTTTAACAAAGGTATATCAAGAGACAGAAGGTGAACCGATCATTCGAAGACGTGCAAAAGCATTTTATGCCATATGCTGCGAATTGCCTATTGTTATCCGCCCGGATGAACTTATTGTCGGTAGTAATGCCTTAGCACCTAGGAGCTGCCAGACATTTCCGGAATACTCTCACGAATGGCTAACCAAAGAATTTGATACAATTGAACAAAGAAGTGCAGATCCATTTTCCATAACAGAAGATGTAAAAACTTCGCTTAAAGAGATTCATACATATTGGGAAGGCAAGACGACCAGTGATTTAGCCCATGCGTATATGTCAAAAGAAGCATTAAAAGCTATTGAACACAATGTGTTTACCGTTGGCAATTATTATTATAACGGAATTGGACATGTCTCGGTTCAATACGATAAGGTGCTAAAAAAAGGCTTTGGTGGAGTGATTCAAGAAGCCAAAGATGCCCTTGGTACGTTAAAGATAAGTGATGGAGATTATGTAAAAAAAGCAGATTTTTTGCATGCCGTTATTCTTAGTTGTGAAGGGGCAATCATCTATGCCAAGCGATATGCGAAAATGGCCCAAGCTAAAGCCGATACGTGCCAAGATATGAAGAGAAGACAAGAACTGCTTCAAATTGCAAAAAACTGCACCCAAGTGCCGGAGTATGGTGCACAGAATTTTTATGAAGCTTGTCAAGCATTTTGGTTTGTTCAGATGTTATTACAGACGGAATCGAGTGGACATTCTATTTCTCCAGGTCGATTTGACCAATATATGTATCCATACCTTAAAAAAGACTTAGAACAGCAAACTATAACCGAAAGGTTTGCACAGGAACTTATCGATTGTATATGGATTAAGTTCAATGATTTAAATAAAGCCAGAGATGCGGCAAGCGCAGAAGGTTTTGCCGGATACAGCCTTTTTCAAAACTTGATCGTGGGAGGACAAACAGAGGATGGCTTAGATGGGACGAATATTCTTTCATATATGTGCTTGGAGGCAACATTGCATGTGATGTTGCCGGCGCCGTCACTATCGGTTCGGGTCTGGAATCGTTCACCCAATGATTTCTTGCTTAAAGCGGCAACCCTTGTAAGAACAGGCATAGGACTTCCGGCATATTATAATGATGAAGTGATTATTCCATCCCTTCAAAACAGAGGATTAACCCTAAAAGATGCTAGAGACTATTGTATTATCGGTTGTGTTGAACCGCAAAAAGGCGGTAAAACTGACGGATGGCATGATGCTGCATTTTTTAATATGTTAAAACCTTTGGAGATGGTCTTTTCAAACGGAATAATGAATGAAGAAGTGGTGGGCCTTCAAACCGGAAAAATAGAAGATATGAAGACGTTTGAACAATTTTTTAACGCTTACCAAAGACAAATGGAATATTTTATAGAACTTCTTGTTAATGCGTGTAATTCGATTGATGTTGCCCATAGTCAAAGGTGCCCATTGCCCTTTCAATCAAGCCTTATTGATGATTGTATCGGCAGAAAAACATCTCTTCAAGAAGGCGGGGCGATCTATAATTTTACAGGTCCTCAAGGTTTTGGTATTGCTAATATGGCCGATGCGATGATGGTCATTAAACGGTTAGTTTTTGAAGAAAAGAAACTATCGCTTACAGAACTCAAAGAAGCATTAGATCAAAACTTCGGAAAAACACCTACCCATCAAAATGCGCATGATCCAGTGGCGACAATCACCAAAACGATTATCAGTGAACTTGCGGCAAAAGGATATGTCATTGAAAAAGAAAAACTAGGAACTAAACGATTGGACGATATATATCATATGATTCAAGAAGTTCCAAAATATGGGAATGATTGTGATGCGGTTGACTTATTGGCGAGAGAAATAGCATATACCTATACGCGTCCTATTGAAAAGTATAAAAATCCGCGTAATGGAGTTTATCAGGCAGGGTTGTATCCGGTATCGGCCAACGTTCCATTGGGTGCTCAGACTGGTGCAACGCCCGATGGAAGATACGCAAATACACCGATTGCTGATGGTGTAGGGCCGGCTCAAGGAAGAGATGCGAAAGGACCAACTGCAGCAGCAAACTCAGTGGCAAAACTTGACCATATGATTGCTTCAAACGGCACCCTTTATAATCAAAAATTCCATCCATCAGCGCTAAGCGGAATCAATGGACTCCAAAACTTTACCCATCTGATTCGTGGATTTTTTGATCAAAAAGGCATGCACATGCAATTTAATGTGGTTAGCAAGGAAACTTTATTAGATGCTCAAGCACACCCCGAAAAGTATAAAGGGCTTGTTGTTCGAGTGGCAGGATATAGCGCCCACTTTACAACACTTTCAAAATCATTGCAAGATGATATTATTAGCCGGACAACACAAGGACTATAGATGATGAAAAGATATGAAGAACTTTTAAACACCAAAGGAAGAATCTTTGACATACAACGTTATTCCATCCATGATGGAGAAGGGATTCGAACGATTATTTTTCTAAAAGGATGCCATTTTCGCTGTCAGTGGTGCTGTAATCCTGAATCACAAAGCAAGCAAATACAAACCATGCAGACAAAAGATGCTGTAAAAGTTATCGGTAAAGATGTGTGTGTCAACGAGGTTATGGAAGAGGTCCTTCGTGACATGGCATACTATCGTCATTCAAAAGGCGGTATCACACTTTCGGGAGGCGAGGCCCTATTACAGCCTCAATTTGCTGGTGCATTATTAGAAATAGCTAAATACAATGGTCTCACGACAACCATTGAGTCGACGGGAGATGTAGACTTTTCGATTATAGAAAACGATATCTTGCCATATTTGGATGTTTTTTTGATGGATATTAAACATATCGACGGCAAAAAGCATGAAGAATTTACTGGGCGTTCCAATGCTCGCGTGTTGGAAAATGCAAAAAAAATTGCGCAGTCAGGGCAAAAATTAATTATTCGTGTTCCGGTTATTCCGACATTTAATGATACGCCGCAAGAAATAGATAAAATCGCAGCTTTTGCCAAGACCTTACCAGGGGTGGTGGAATTACATTTGCTGGCTTACCATCGATATGGCGTGGACAAATACAAAGGATTAGGTCGCACGTATTTGCTGGAGAATGTCAAGACCCCTGAACCAGAGCGGATGCAAGCCTTGAAAAAGGTTGTAGAAGGGTATGGTCTCAAAGTACATATCGGAGGCTAAGGGTGATATAGACAACAATGTGGAGCGTCACATCTAGTGATAAATACCTAGATGTGATGCTTTTTTCTTTTTTACGGCTATGGTATGATAAATATGAATAAATATATTGGAGGTGCCCGATGGATGCTCAGAATACTAGGCGTGTTGATGAGATTATTGAAGATATGCTTCAGACAGGGTCATGGACATGGAATCATTATCAACCCGAAGTGGTGAATGTCTCAAAAGGGTTTTGCGCTATTGTTGGAGAAGAAGAGACACAGGTGATGACGGTCAATCAAATGAAAGGTTTGGTTTTTAGCAGTGAATATGAAGAATTACATAAAAGGTTTTTGTACCATCTCGAACGTCAAGATGAAGAGATAGATTCCCATATTCACATAAGTACTGGCCCGGGAGATGTGGTGTTTGTTCATCAACGATTACGTATAGCCTATGATGCTAAGGGTAATGCCACACAGATTATTGGTGTAGTTATGAATCATACGGCGCATAATGAGCGGGATGGTGACACGCGCCTGAATGATGAAAAGTTTTATCGACTATTTGGAGATGCACCAATAGGTATTGCACTTATTCGTGTGGATGGGACATGTATATTGGCAAATAAAAGCCTTAGCGAAAATGTTCAGTACAAAGAATATGAATTGAAAAATCTACCCTTTCAAATGCTAATTGACGATGAAGATCAGCATGCTTTTATGAAAATGTATCATTCAGTGATTCAACAAAAAATTGCTTCATTTCGTAATGAGTACCGATTAGTTGCAAAAGATGGAACGCGTACGTGGACAAGTATAACCATTACTTCAGTTGAAGATGATAAACAGGTGCTAAAGTATTTAATCGTGATGATTCAACCAAGTCTTCGAACAGAGCAAACGACAGTACGCAACAACCTGATTCGATCCATCAAAAATGAATTATCCGATTTGTCCTTAAAGGATAACTTGTCAGGACTATATACACGTCAATATGTGTTGCGAAAAATGAAGGAATTTATTTTGGCTTTTTATGAACGGCATATGACCTTTTCCGTTCTTCTGATTGATGTTGATCATATTCATAAGATTAATCAAAAATATGGACATGAATGTGGAGATTATGTGATCTACACCCTATCAGAAGTGTTCAAATCACTTACAAGAGAAACGGATATCTGTGCACGATGGGGAGGAGAAGAGTTTATATTGTTATTTCCTGAAATCGAGCGTGACATAGCACAAACGCTTGCGCAACGCTTGCGTAATGATGTCAAGGACACAATCATCTTGTGGGAAGGCAAGGAGATTCAGATGACAGTAAGTATTTATGTTACATCGTATACCGAAGATGATACTTTAAAATCCTTTGTCAATAAAATTGACCATATTTTGTATGATACGATTAAACAAGAACGCGATGCAGTAAAAATTATTTAAAAATATTGTTTTTTTAAAAAGAGTATGATATACTCCCCCTAACTGACAAGACAGGTGACTTTACAGGGCTCGTTGTCGAGTTCAATAAGTGATGGAGGAATCATGGAATTAATTGAAAAAATACGTACATTAAAAGAAGAAAAGAATGCGTTGATTTTAGCGCACTACTACCAAATTCCTGAGATTCAAGATGTAGCTGATTTTGTAGGTGATTCATTGGCCTTGGCAAAAATAGGTGCGTCGGATTCTCGGGATTTAATTGTTTTATGTGGGGTGCGCTTTATGGGAGAAACTGCAAAAATTCTCTCAAGAAACAAAAAGGTGCTTATACCTTCGCCAGATGCAGGGTGTCCTATGGCAGATATGGTTATAGCCAAAGATCTAGAACGCTATAAAGCGTCCAATCCAGAAAGAACCATTGTGTCTTATGTCAATACGACAGCGCAAGTGAAGACACTGACAGATATTTGTGTTACATCGTCTAATGCATTAAGCATTATAAAACAGCTTGACGAGTCAAAGTTTCTATTTTTGCCCGATCGTAATTTGGGTGCATATATTCAAGAACAACTGCCAAAAAAAGACATCGAACTATGGCCGGGATTTTGTCTGACGCATCAGCGATTACGTGGCAAGGATATAGAAGGGATGCTGGACATACATAAGCATGCAAAAGTTCTTGTGCATCCTGAGTGTAGCCAAGATGTCCTAGGGTTTGCCGATTATATTGGTTCGACAAAGGGAATTATTGATTATGCGACTCAAAGTACGCATGATACATTTATCATTGCAACAGAAGAAGGTATATTACATCCGTTAAGACGTGAAAATCCGGACAAACATTTTATATTGGCTTCAGAACGACTTCAATGTAAGAACATGAAAAAAAATACACTTCAAAGTGTTTACGAGTGTTTGAAAAAAGAACAATACGAGATTTGTCTTGATGATCAAATTATTGAACGCGCTAAAAAACCTTTAGAGCGTATGTTAGATTTGAGTTAGAAGGTGCATATGGAGAGATTAAAAAAAGATGTCGTCATATTAGGTGCTGGATTATCAGGGTTGTACACAGCGCTGCATATCGATGAGAACAAGAGTGTTGCAGTCATATCAAAAAAAACAATGGAAAAGTCCAATTCTTTTTTAGCTCAAGGTGGAATTGCCGCAAGCTTATGCCCTACAGATTCATATCAAAGCCATTTACAGGATACATGTGTTGCCGGTGCTCATGTCAATGATATAAAGGCTACGACGCTATTAGTAAAAAATGCACCCGATGCCATACGTCAACTTATACAGCTTGGTGTTGCCTTTGATACGGATGAGCAGGGAAAACTTTTGGCTACACTTGAAGGGGGCCACTCACATCGACGTGTACTTCATGCTCATGGTGATGCGACAGGAAGAAGTGTGATGGAGGCAGTGACAGCACAAACTGTGGCTAAAAAAAATATCACCATTTTTGAAGAGGCAATGGCTACTCGAATTCTTAAGCAAACCGATGGAAGTTTTTATGGTATTATTGTACGATATAATCACCGGGATATTTGTATTCAGGCACCAATTCTTGTCATCGCTACAGGCGGTATTGGAGCCCTCTATGAAAACACGACAAATCAACCGTGTCTGACGGGAGACGGAATTGCGTTGGGGTTAAATGCAGGATGTCAGCTAGAACATATGCGCTATATTCAATTTCATCCTACGGCTTTTTATTCTAGAAAATGTCAGCAACGGTTCTTAATATCAGAAGCTGTACGCGGAGAAAGTGGGATTTTACGTAATAGCAAGGGTGAAGCATTTATGTCAAAGTATGACATAAGGAAAGACTTAGCACCAAGAGATATTGTTGCAAGAAGTATTGATCAAGAGATGCAATCGGCAAAGACAAAGCATGTATGGCTTGATATTACACATAAGGATAAGGCGTTTTTGATGAGGCGGTTCCCATCAATTTACACCTTTTTAGCGGACCAAGGTATATTCATGGAAAAAGATTATATACCGGTTGCACCGGTTGCCCATTACTTTGTGGGTGGCATAAAAACGGATATACATGGACAAACCAACATCAAAGGCATCTATGCATGTGGTGAAGTGGCATCTACAGGTGTTCATGGCGCCAATCGCTTGGCTAGCAATTCGCTATTAGAATGTATTGTTTTTGCTCATCAGATTGCTTACCATATGAATACCCATACAGAACCGGCGAGAGTTGAAAAAAATATACAATACCCAAGTGAGCAAAACAAGAAAAAGCGTTATGATGGAGTGATCGATCATAAACGTATCAAAGAGAACATTCAAAGACTGATGTCAACATATGTAGGGATTATTCGAACCCAAAGCGGATTAGACAAAGCGTATAAAAAGATGTATCATTTATGGTGTGTGCTGGATAATTTGAATCCGGTCTGTCAAAACGATTATGAAGTTCGTAATATGTGCCAAGTAGGCTTGGCAATTATTGAAGATGCAATGAAGCAAAAAAGTATAGGTTGTCATTATAAACAAGACGTTGATGCGGAGGTGTTTGCATGAATATTGGAGTAAATCAAATTGAGTTACAACGACACATATTGGAATGGTTAGAAGAAGATATGCCCTTTGGAGATGCAACAACAGATGCTATTATTGATAAAACCGTTTTAGGTGCAGGAGATTTAATTGCAAAAGAAGCAGGTATATTGTGCGGTATAGACGTCTTTGCCCAAATTTATAATTGTATAGACAGTCAGGTCAAGCTAGAGGTTTCTATACATGATGGAATGGCCATTGAGACAGGTGATGTCATCGCAAGAGTGCAGGGTCCGATTGGAAGCATACTTAAAGGGGAACGTTTAGGCTTAAATATCATGCAACGCTTAAGTGGTATCGCCTCTATGGCACATCAATATTTTGAGGCCGTTAAGCCATATGATACGGTAATCGTGGATACACGTAAAACAACACCGGGGTTTCGAAGTTTGGAAAAGTATGCGGTGCGTACCGGTGGATGCATGAATCATCGCTTTAGCTTAAGTGATGCGGTGATGATTAAAGATAATCATATTGCGGCGGCGGGCTCGATTACTGAAGCGGTCAAGCGGGCAAAAGCAAGTGTTGCACATACCATGAAAATCGAAGTGGAAGTTGAGACGTTTAATGAATTACGTGAAGTGATTCATACGGGGGTAGATATTATCATGCTCGATAATATGACAACAGACCAAATCCGACGTGCTGTACGATTTGTTAAAGAGCATGCAAAAAAGATGATTGCATTAGAAGCAAGTGGCAATATGACATTAGAACGTGTAGCAGAAGTTGCAGCAACTGGAGTTGACGTAATTAGTGTGGGAGCGTTGACTCATTCCGTTCACGCCCTTGATATTAGTTTGAAATTTGAAAAACCAGTAGTCAAATCATAAAAATTGTGGGATAATGGGCATATGAAGAATATAATATTAATTGGAATGTCAGGTGCAGGAAAATCAACACTAGGAGTTTTGTTGGCCAAGGCGTTGAATTATGATTTTGTCGATACAGACTTACTGATTCAACAGCAAGAAGGTCGATTACTTCAAGAGATTATACAAGAAAAAGGAATTGACTATTTTAAAAAAATAGAAGAAGACGTTATATCTCACATTCATCTCCAGCAGACGATAATAGCTACTGGAGGCAGTGTTGTTTATGCCACAGAGGGTATGAGGCACCTTAAGAGGATTGGCAAGGTTATCTATATTGCCGTTGATTTTCAAGAAATCCAAAAACGCATACAAAACATACATACCCGAGGAATTATTATGGAAGAACATCAAAGCTTGCAGGACGTCTACAATGAACGGATAAAGTTATATGAAAACTATGCGGATGTTATTGTAAATATAAAAGAACAAACGATTGAAGAAACCGTGTCCCTGCTGGTAGAACTGTTAGAAAAGAAGGAGAACAATGATTAAACTAGGTGAGTTTCAAACATTAACGATGGTACGACGTACAGATTTTGGAATCTATTTATCAGACAATCCGACAGAAGATCCGGAAGGAATTTTGTTGCCAAATAAAGAAGTGCCGGAAGATATTGAACAGGGTGATCAACTCGATGTATTTATTTACAAAGACTCAGAAGACCGTCTGATTAGTACATGTCATACACCTAAGATAACGATGGGAGAGATAAAAAAGTTACGTGTAGTTCAATTGACAAAAATAGGTGCCTTTTTAGATTGGGGACTGTTGAAAGATTTATTTTTGCCCTTTAAAGAGCAAATTGGACGCCTCCAAGAAGGAGAATCCTATTTAGTAGGGCTATATATTGATAAGTCTGAGCGATTGTGTGCAACAATGAAGTTGTCTAAATTATTATCAGCAGAATCACCCTATAAAGAAGGTGACCGAGTTACATCCACTATTTTTAGTATGAATAGAGATTATGGACTTTTTGTAGCTGTTGAAGGCAAGTATCATGGAATGTTACCACAAAAAGAAGTGACAAAGCATTATGCCATCGGAGACCAAATCAAGGCAAAGATTGCCAAGGTCAATGGAGATGGTAAATTAGTGCTGACCTTAAAAGAGGACGGCTTTGTGCAAATGGAAGCTGATGAAAAAGTGGTCTATGAAGCGCTTTTAAATAATGGAGGATTTTTACCTTTAAATGATAAATCAGATAAGGATATTATTAATAAGGAACTCCACCTGAGTAAAAGAGCTTTTAAACGTTCTGTTGGACGGTTAATGAAATCAGGTAAAATCATTCAGACAGAGCAAGGCATCGAAATAAAAAAATAAATATAATAATTTAGATTTGACAGATAAGCACATGCATGCTATAATAATCTTCGGATTACAGGAAGTAGAGTTTTGATCCACTCTCACCTAAGGGTAATTAAGCGCTTGGGTTAATAATCGGACTTATTATGCATGTGCATAGGATGAGTTATGTATTATTGTGAGTGGATAGGAAACTATCCATTTTTTATTGTAACTATATATTTTATTGATTCAGGAGGTGTCGGACAATTAGCGACTATATGATTAATGAGCAAATACGAGACAAAGAAGTACGTCTTGTAGGAGCGGACGGGGAACAATTAGGAGTTGTATCCGTAAAGGAAGCACAAGCAATGGCCAGGGAACAAGGACTTGACTTAGTAAAGGTTGCACCGAAAGCTAAACCACCGGTGTGTAAGATTATTGATTTTGGTAAGTTTAGATACGAGCAAACGAAACGAGAAAAAGAGGCTAAGAAGAAACAAAACATTATAAGTGTAAAAGAAGTGCGTTTGTCGCCGAATATTGAGGAACACGATATTAATACTAAGATGAAGCAAGCAAACAAGTTTTTGACCAAAGGTGATAAAGTGAAAGTTTCCGTTCGATTTAGAGGTCGTGAATTAGCTCACACATCCGTTGGTAGAACGATTTTATTAGAATTTGCAAAAGACTTGGAAGAAATTGCTGAAATTGAAAAAAGACCTAAAATGGAAGGTAGAAGCATGGTTATGTTTCTTACACCTAAAAAGGCAAAATAGTTAGTAATAATTACAATTTATAAGGAGGAAACATCATGCCAAAAATGAAAACACACCGCGGCGCTGCTAAGAGATTTAAAGCGACAGGTACAGGTAAATTAAAGAGAAGTAAAGCGTACAAACGCCATATTTTAACCAAAAAAAGTCCTAAGACAAAGAGAAATCTTAGACAAGCAACTATGATGGATTCATCAAATGAAAAGGTAATTAAGAAATTATTACCATATCTATAATAATCGATTGGAGGTTTAAACATGGCAAGAATTAAAGGTGCGATGCACACAAAGAAAAGACGTAATCGTGTATTAAAGTTAGCTAAAGGATATAGAGGCGCTAAGAGCAAACAATTTAGAACAGCTAAACAAGCCGTTATGAAGTCTGGTGTATATTCATATGTAGGTCGTCGTCTTAAGAAAAGAGACTTCCGTAAATTATGGATTGCTCGTATTAACGCAGCAACACGTGCTAACGGAATGAGCTATTCAACATTTATGCATGGATTAAAATTAGCAGGAATCGAAATTAACCGTAAGATGTTAGCAGAAATGGCTGTCAATGATCAAGCGGCATTTACATCTCTTGTTGAGACAGCAAAAGGAAAAGTTAACGCATAAGTTTATATAAAATGTGTCCTAAAAAAGGCAATTCTATGGTTAAGACTATAGAATTGCTTTTTTTGAAATTAATCAGGAAATTTGAAACTTTTTCACGTGATTATACGTCTTATAGTAGAAGGCTTTGATAAATTATTAAAAGTGGATTAAAAAATCACAAAGGCATATGAAAGAAGCCTATTATATGATAATATTATCAGAGGTTTGAGCATAAAAATATATAAATGTGTAAAGAAAAGAGGTAAGTGGTGTGAGAATTTTAAAACATGGGTTTTTAAGTTTAGTCAGAAAACCGGCAAAAGTATTAATGATTTTTGCAATATTATTTGTTGTATTTAGTCTGCTGTTTACAGGTGTCATCATTCAAAACAGTATTGATGAGTCAAAAGTGTTTATACGAAAACAGCTAGGTGCAGCAGTTGAATATAAGGCGGATTATCAGAAGGCATACAGTGAAGAACTTGAAGACGAAGAATATATGAAGTTGCAGCTATCTAAAACAGTTGCAGAAGATATTGCAAAAGATCCGGTTGTTCAGCAAGTCTATTATTCCAACTCCAACTCGCTCATGAGCAAAGAATTAAAAACGGCGGAATATTGGGAGCGTGACGGTCAAAAAGAATATTATGACAATACATACATTGATGAGGACGGTAATGAAATCAAAGACAATGTATACTTCCAATTAAATGGAGGAAATGTTGCTGAACCCCTTGAATTTTCAGAAGGCGATTATTACTTGGTGGATGGAGAGTTCCCGACCCAAGATCAAGTAAAAGAAGGCTATCCTTATGTTTTAATTACGCGTGAGCTTGCAGAACGTAATAATTTTGTGACAGGTGATCTTATAGAATTATTTGATTGGGAAGAAAATACATATGACCTTGAAATCGTGGGAATATATGACGGTATTCAAGAAGGACATATGGGTAATAACCTTTTTGTGTCTTATGAATTTATCCGTGAAATGAATATGAATATGTATCCTGATGATGAAGAGATGATGGAATACGTAAACCGTATTATTTTCATGTTAGCTGACCCACTAGAAGTTGATGGTTTTGTTGAACGTAACACGAGCAAATTACCATCAGAATATAACTATCTTGATGCGGCAACAACACAATTTGACACCTTGACAAAACCTTTGGATTTAATTTCTCTCATTGCATCCTTACTTATCTGGGTTGTCTTTGGCGCCGGAATTATCATTATTATAGCTATCGTTAGTATCTTTGTCCGTGACCGTAAGTTTGAAGTGGGACTATTGCTTTCAAGCGGTGAGTCAAAGCTACGTATTGTTATGCAGTTTATTTATGAGATTTTATGTATTGGACTGGTAGCCTTTGTATTAGCTATTTTGATGAGTAATATCTCCAGTGCATTTGTCAGTGATTGGATTGTAGAAAATCAGCTGGTTGAAGAAGAAGCAGCACCGGGAAGTAGAGATGATATGTATTATGGATATTATGATACGAATGTATTTGGTGATGTGGATATGAATAATATCGCAGAAGACTTTAATGTCTCTATGAACCAAGAAGTTATTTGGAAATTGTTTGTGATTAATATTGCATTACTAATCTTTGCAAGTTTAGTTCCGCTGTCGATTATAATGATGTTTAATCCAAGACAAGTACTGCAAGACTAAGGGGGATGAAGAAGATGGCACAAGAAAAAGAAATACAATTTGAATTAAAAGATATTAGTTATAGTTATATAGATGGTGGTAAAAAACGTGTTATTCTCAATGGTTTATCCTATGCTTTTGAAAAGGGAAAGTTCTACACGATTTTAGGTCCATCAGGTTCAGGAAAGAGTACACTTCTAGCGTTGGCCAGTGCTCTTGATAAGCCGGAATCCGGTCGTATTGAATACGAAGGACAAGATATTCAAAAGATTGGATTTACAAAATATCGACGAAACTGTATGGCGATTATTTTCCAAAAATATAACTTAACGGACTACCTTAATGGTGTTGAAAATGTTGAATCCAGTTTTTATATCACGGATAAAAAATCACCACCAAATAGAAAAGAGCTTTCATATAAGATATTAAGTAGCGTAGGAATTGTTCAATCTAAAGCGGATCGTCGGGTTAACAAGCTTTCCGGTGGAGAGCAGCAAAGGGTGGCTATAGCTAGAGCCTTAGCAAAAGACGTCTCCTTGGTTTTTGGTGATGAGCCGACGGGCGCACTAGATACCGCAACATCACATGAAGTTATTGAATTATTTAAGCGACTATCAAAAGAGTATGGCAAGACGATTATTCTTGTGACTCACTCGGATGAAGTTGCTGCATCTTCAGATATTGCATTACGTTTGCATGAGGGAAAACTGGAAGAGATGAAAGGAAACGCCTAATGTCAAAAGAACCTAAAAAAAAGAGTTTTTTAGATGAATTTTCTGAGCCGAAGCCTGAAAGCTTCGGCGAAGAAGTTTTTGTCGCCAATAAAAGAAATTATAAACCGATCATTATCGGAGGTTCCATTGGTATCGTCATTGTGATTATTCTTCTCTATTTCTTAGTACTTAGAGGTGTTGAGGTTCCAGATATGAGTGAATGGAACGTCGGTCAGGTTAAAGAATGGACCGAAAAAAACAAAATCACCTTAATCGCTAAACAGGCGTTTAATCTAGAAGTGGACAATGATTATGTCGTAGAACAAAGTGTGGCTCCAGGAGAGCGGATACGAAAAGGTAAAGAGCTTGAAGTTATTTTTTCAAAGGGAGCCGATCCGGAAGAAAAAATCCAAATGATTGACCTTGATAATGCTATGTATCCAGAAATTCAACAATGGATAGAAGAAAATCACTTAACCGGAGTCACCATCAAACGGGAAAATAGTGAAACCGTTGAAGCGGATGCTGTTATTGAATATAAAATTATTGATGGATCTGAAGACGACTTTTTACGTAAAAATCGTGTTCGTATTACTATTTCACGAGGGCCTGAAGAAGTCTCAGATGTTATAAAAATCAAAGATTTCTACCGCTCTACAATGAATGAAGTGAATAAATGGGCGGAAGAAAACGATATTCTTGTATCTTTTTCAGAAGAAGAGAGTGAATATGTTGAAGCAGGGCTTGTTATTCGCCAAAGTGTTAAGGGGGGAGAAGAGATGCCAAGAAAAGACACATTAGAAGTGGTCATTTCTCTTGGTGAATCAGTAGAACTCCCTGACTTTGTTGGATTGACATCTTCAGAAGCTTCTAGTTTAGCTGGACTTAAGAATATTCAGATTTTTGTTCGAGAGGTAGACAGTACACGTGATTCTGGGCTT
>AYRG01000045.1_pt1 | contig 43439 bp, 34 predicted proteins | sample 183771 | NCBI WGS metagenome assembly AYRG01 (sample SAMN02391472, study PRJNA226580) | bioreactor metagenome | isolation source: day 33 sample from continuous culture bioreactor with low C:N ratio... | place: Germany: Bremen
ATTCTTGCTAGAACGGCTAGGCTCTTGAGCGTCGAACCAACAGGTGAAGTAAAAACATTTGACGATAGAGCTGATTTTGCGCCATGGGCTAAGGAAGAGATAACCTATGTTAATGGAGTGGTATATGCAAATGATGATGCACGGGTTATGCAAGGCGCATCTGAAAATAAATTCTTACCTCAGAGCTATTATACAAGGGAACAGTCAATCGTTACTATTTTGAGACTATATAGAGCAAAGCGGGACCTTTAATCTATTGTACGGATGTCAAGAACACTTCCGCTAGGATAAGCATCAAATTTATTATCTAAAAAATCAACAATGCGTTTGGCAACGTCACTTGGCGAGGTCAGCGCATTGTTTTCTTTTAAGTCAAGAAAGCGGTCGATGCCAGGAAAGACTTCTTTTGATGCGCCTCGGATAGTCTCTTGCATAGGTGTGTCAATGACACCTGGAGCCATAGAGATAACTTGAATACCATCCTCAACATGGGCTTGTTCTTTTCCAAAGCATTGAGTGAACATATTCAATCCGGTCTTTGAAGTGCAATAGCTACTCCAGCCTTCAATTGGTTTTTTAGCCGCCCCAGAAGAGATGTTTAGGATACGCTTGACGCCGGTATATTCCTGAAGATGTTTAGCAAATTCTGAAGACAAAATCATAGGTACTAAAAGATTGATTGTGATGCTTTCAAAAAAATCATTTGCTTCGCATCGATCGACGGTATTGATGGGCTCGATAATACCTGCATTATTGATTAGGGTAATCGAAGCATATTCAGTCTGATCTAGAGAAAAGAAGATATCAACAACAAGGCCTGGAAGAGCAGCATAATCTACAAGATCAAAATACTTGTGTTCAAAGCGATCCGAAAAATCAGGATTTGGCGTTCGAGATATTCCAATAATATGATGTGAAGGTTGATCAAGCTCTTTGGCAATCGCCGCACCAATCCCCTTTGAAGTTCCAGTGATAATATATAAATGTTTGTCTGCCATAACTAGCTCCTTTCGATTTTGTAATAAAGTGGTAATCATGATAAACCTATTATAACATACATATACATATGATGATAATTACGGAAGGATGAAGAAAAAACAAGAAAATTGCAAATATCCCTTGACATAATGAGAATGATTGTTATAATAAGTATCAACGGATAATAATTATCCGATGCGGAAAAAATACACACATTCACATAGGAGGAAATATTATGTCATTAGTAGGAAAAGAAGTACAAGCATTTACAGCACAAGCATTTCAAAACGGTAAGTTTTTAACGGTTACAGAAGAAGACCTTAAAGGAAAATGGAGTGTCGTTGCATTTTATCCTGCAGACTTTACGTTTGTATGCCCAACAGAGTTAGAAGATTTACAAAATAATTATGCAGCATTAAAAGAGTTGGGTGTTGAGATATATTCGGTTTCAACAGACACGCACTTTGTACATAAAGCATGGCATGACACATCTGAAGCTATCAAAAAAATTGAGTATGTAATGATTGGGGATCCATCACATGTGATTTCAAGAAACTTTGATGTGCTTATTGAAGATGAAGGTATCGCCGACCGTGGAACTTTTATTATCGACCCAGACGGAGTTATCCAAGCGGTTGAAATCAATGCGGGGAATATCGGACGTGATGCATCGGCCTTATTTGATAAAATCAAGGCGGCACAATATGTACGTAAGCATCCGAATGAAGTGTGTCCTGCAAAATGGAAGGAAGGAACAGAAACGCTTAAACCAGGACTTGATTTAGTAGGAAAGATTTAAAGAGGTGTTCATATGCTACTTGATGCAGAGATTAAACAACAGTTAAAACAATATCTTGAGATGCTTGAACAAGACATTGTCATCAGGCAAAGCTTAGATGCATCACAAGCATCTAAAGATATGGCTGCACTTGTAGAAGAGCTGGCGACAATGTCAACTCGAATTCATGTTGAAGAGGGAGAGCTTGAACGCACACCGAGTTTTAGTGTGAACCGTCAAGGGGAAGATACCGGCATTGTCTTTGCCGGTATTCCTTTAGGGCATGAATTTACGTCGCTTGTATTGGCTCTTTTACACGTCAGTGGTCGAAAGCCAAAAATTGATCAAGCGTTGATTGAGAAGATTCAATCTATTAAGGGAGAGTACAGTTTCGAGACCTATGTCAGTTTAAGTTGCCACAACTGTCCCGATGTTGTTCAGGCGTTAAACATTATGAGTGTCTTAAATCCTGGAATCCGCCATACAATGATTGACGGTGCTGTTTTTAAGGATGAGGTTGAAGCTAAAGATATTATGGCGGTACCATCGGTTTATCTCAACAAGGAATTCCTTGAAAGTGGTCGTATGGACATTGAAGATCTGTTAAAGCTTATGGGAGAGGCGGCTACAGAAGGACCAAAGTTAAGTGATGCGCCTTATGATGTCTTTGTCATTGGGGGAGGCCCTGCAGGTGTAAGTTCGGCAATCTATGCAGCAAGAAAAGGAATTCGTGTTGCTTTATTGGCTGAACGCATCGGAGGACAAGTTCTTGACACTTTAGGGATTGAAAACTTGATTTCGGTTCCATATACAGAAGGGCCAAAGCTCGCCGGGCATCTTAATGACCACATTGGACACTACAAAAATATTGATGTTATCCTAAGGCAAAAAGTGACCCAGTTACGCCGAGAAGATTTTGTAGAGGTAACGCTAGAAGATGGAACGATTGCAAAGGCAAAGACTGTGATTATTGCCACTGGCGCCCGATGGCGCAACATCAATGTCCCAGGTGAGCAAGAGTTTAAAAATAAGGGTGTAGCTTATTGTCCGCACTGTGATGGACCTTTCTTTGAAGGTAAGGATGTGGCAGTGATTGGTGGAGGAAACTCCGGGATTGAGGCAGCCATTGATTTGGCAGGAATTGTAAAACAGGTGACGGTATTGGAATTTTTACCGGAATTAAAAGCAGATCGTGTTTTGCAAGAGCGGTTATACAGTTTGCCCAATGTCACTGTCCTTAAAAATGTTGAGACAAAAAAAATCACAGGAGATCAAAAAGTTACTGGGATTGAATATATGGATCGGGAGACAAAACAGGTCGCCAATGTAGATTTAGACGGTGTGTTTGTTCAGATTGGTCTTGTACCCAACACGGAATGGTTAGGTGAGAACATAGAGAGAAACCGATTTGGTGAAATCGTTGTTGATGCCCACGGAGCAACATCGATGGAGGGTGTGTTTGCAGCAGGAGACTGTACCAACAGTCCATATAAGCAGATTGTTATTTCTATGGGATCGGGTGCAACAGCAGCCCTAAGTGCTTTTGACTATCTCTTGCGTCATTAGCAAAAAAAATCATTAGAGGTTATTCTATCATGGGTTAATAATCCATGGATAGAGTAGCCTCTTTATGTTTTTCTACAATAAAAAAATATGCTATAATAAACAAATAAGGAGCAAAATATAATCCTAAGTGGGTATAACAGAGGAGGAGCATGTGGATAAGATTAAGATTGGAATTATAGGGTGTGGATGGTTTGCAAATTTTCATTTAGATAATTTACTTAAAATGGAGCATGTTGATGTTATTGCTTTTTCCGGAAGTAATCCAGAAAAGCTAGAAACTATAGGAAAGCGTGTGCCTACAGCAAGACTATATAGCCACCATCAAGCTATGTATGAGCAAGAAAAAGAAATCGATGGTGTATTTATCTGCATTCCGCCGAATCGGCACGAAGATGCAGAACGTCTAGCAGCTGCCTATGGCATTCATATTTATGTAGAAAAACCTATAGATGTATCTTATGAACGTGCCAAAGAAACAGCGCGTATTATTCAAGAGTCCCAAATTATCAACAGTGTAGGCTATCAAGAGCGGTATAATCCCGAAGTTGATTTTCTAAAAAAACATCTACAGATAAAAAATGTGGGATTAATACAAGGACAATGGATTGGTGGAATGCCTCAGGTACATTGGTGGCGGCAAAAAAAGATGTCCGGAGGTCAGATTGTCGAGCAAAGCACACACATATTTGACATGTTACGCTATTTGTTTGGTGAAGTTGAGACGGTATATAGTACTGCTGTTAAAGGTTTAATAACGGATGTAGAGGATTATGATCTTGAAGATGCATCAGCGACGACGCTGACATTTGCTTCTGGAAAAGTAGCAACCATCCTCACAGCATGCTATGTTGCAGATATTATGAATTATAACGGTGTGGGATTTCAAATCATTTGTGCGGACGAGGTGATTAATTATCGTTGGCAACAAGATATTACATATACCCAAACCAAGCAAAGTGCATGCCGTAGATTTATTAAAGACATGCATTTTCAATCAGCACAAGCGTTTATTCAAGCGATTGTAGATAAAGATGCAAGTTTGATTAAGTCGGATTATAATGATGGATTAAAAACCCTTGAACTGACTTTGGCGGCGAATCGATCGTTAGAAAAGCATCAACCGGTGAAGCTTAAACATCAATAACATCTAAGGATACCATATAAAGGATATTACAATGAATAATAAAGAGCTTACATTTCATTATAGACAGATGTATGATGCGGCTGTTGCTGCGATAGTTCACCAAGGCTATCAACTTGATACAATGCTTGATTGTCCAACGGATAATCGGCGAGGGATAACGCTGCTGATTCGTCCGACAAAAAGTGTTCGTAAGAATATAGTGCAGTTTTTGCAGCAGATACAGCAGATAGAGCCGGAGCAATATTATTATCCTGAGACGGATATGCATCTTACGGTGCTATCTATTGTATCTTGTGTAGAAGGATTTGTGCTTGAAGATGTGGATCTTTTAAAAGTCAAAACAATCATCCAAGATACGTTAGCAAAGATGCCACGATTTTCAATTGATTTTTATGGGATTACAGCCTCTCCATCATGTATATTGATTCAAGGGTTTCCAAAACAAGAAACCCTAAATCTGATGCGCGAACACTTAAGAGAGGCGTTTGCACAATCGAATTTAGGGTTGTCGATTGATGCAAGATATACATTAAATACAGCACATATGACAGTGATTCGATTAAGAAAACCATTACATGATAGTGGTCTTTTTTGCAGATACATTGACCGATATCGTACATTTGATTTTGGCAGTGCACAGGTAGATACTATTGAGTTAGTATATAATGATTGGTATCAACGGCACTTAAAATGCATGTCATTAACATCATACCCGTTGTTGTGATTGAATATAACGGGCAAGGTGCTGAAGCTTTTGAGCGCTATGGCTAAAAAACATTTTATATGCTTCACAAAAATAATTATCAAATAAATCTTCAGTTGCCATGTTTTTCGTATCCACAAACATCTCTTTATGGCGACGGCATCCACTTCGACAGAGTCTAAGATAAGGGCATGTGTCACATTCTTTTGCATGGTGATTACCACTAGCAAGAAACTCCTTAGCCAAGTCTCCAAACATCATGTCCTCAAGGGCATCGTTATTAATATTACCAAGCTTCCATTGATCCAAAACATAAAAGTCGCATGGATAGACAGAACCATCGGCTTCAATGACTGGATTGACACTACAAAAACCATTCATATCGCAGCTTTCTGGCGGCATACCTAATAGCATTTGGACATAGTTGTCAAACAACCGGATACTGATACGTTCACCTTGAAGAATATCTTGATACCAAAGGTCAAATAATTGGATGAGAAATTCTCCATAGTCTTTTGGTGTGATATTATATGGTTTTAAGGTGGCGTCATTGAAGTCACTGATGCAAGGAATAAATTGCAGATACTGATAGTTTTGCGTTTTAAAATACCGATAGATTTTTTGTACGTGACGTACAGTGTTTTTGGTGACAACCGTTAGAATGTTGAACTCAACTTTATGTTTGGTCATTAATTTTGCCGCTTGGTCAACGGTTTTGAAGGTACCTTTTTTCTTGGTGTCTAATCGGTTCAGATCATGCATGTCTTTGGGACCATCCAGGGACAGACCGACAAGAAAATGATGTTCATGTAAAAATGTGCAGAAGTCTTCATCAAGCTGAGTTCCGTTGGTTTGTATTGCATAATGGATGGTTTGTGTGGATTTATATTGATTAACCGTTGAGACAAAGTTTTTAAAATAGTCAAGCCCAATAAGTGTCGGTTCTCCACCTTGGAAGGCAAAAGTCACATGGTCCGTGGCACTTTCAAGCGCTTTTTTAATGAGAGCATCCATCGTAGATGGCTGCATAAGTCCATAACTTTTGTGGTCGCGATTGGCAGCAACATCATAGTAAAAGCAGTATTTACATCCAAGGTTACAGTTGGATGACGAGGGTTTGATCAATAATGAAATATTTTTTGGCATAAGTCGCTCCTTTAAGATCAGTGCAAAAATTCACTAATATAAAGTATAAAACATTTCATAGGCGATTTCAATGTCAACCTAGGCGAAGTCATTAAAAGATGATAAAATAAAGAAAAATGCATGATATAACAAAGGAAAATGCATGATATAACGAAGAATGAAGTAGGCAAGAAGGAGGATAGCATAATGTATAAATTGATAGTTGTCGATGATGAGGCGGTTATACGTAATGGACTTGTTCATGGAAATCCATGGAATACATGGGGGTTTGAGATCGTGGGGCAGGCAAGCGATGGCTTAGAGGCGATTGAGATTATCAAAGAACAAGCGCCGGATGTTGTCTTAACAGATATACGTATGCCAAAATATGATGGCGTCCAGCTCATGGAATATCTAAATGCAAACTATCCTTCCATAAAAATAGTTATCTTAAGTGGATATAGTGATTTTGAATATTTGAACAAATCGATTAAGAATAATGTCTTTGATTATTTGCTTAAGCCGACGCAGGAAGAAGATTTTATTGACTTATTTTCGAGATTAAAGCAAAAACTGGATGAAGACAATGCGGAAAAAGCGTATATCAAGGAGCTAGAATGGGCGCAACAATTAATGAAATTAAATTCATACCTTATGGGAATTACAACATTTACTTCAGAAGAGATGAAGTGGATTCCTGAAAAAGGCTTTGTCACATTGTGGACCATGGAAAAAGATAAACGTGAAGAAGCATTTAGCCAGTTAAAAAATAAAAATCAAAAGCTTCAAAGTGTGTTTTACCAGATTTTTCCGGAGATCCTCATAGGAATATCTGAGCAGAGTCCTAAAGAACTGTTTGAGCAAATGCAAAACAACTATCCGACACTCAGTGTTGGGGTTAGCCAAGAATTTGAAGAAAAAAATTACTATCTTGCGTACCAAGAAGCAAAAGAAGCCCTTGAACAAACACGATATACAGGTTCAGGACAATGGATTGCTTATGAAACGTTGGCGAGTGCAAACTTATCCCCGCTAGCACAAGAGATTTTACATATTGTGACGGAAGAATATAACAATAACATTATATCATTAGACTATATTGGAGAACGGGTAGATAAGACACCGTCGTATATTTCGAAAGTATTTAAAAAAGAGATTGGATATAATTTTACAACGTATATTACTAAAAAACGTATGGAAAAAGCCAAAGAGATGTTGCAAGATATCTCCATCAAGGTTTATGAAATTGGTGAAGAACTGGGGTATGCAGACCCATCCACATTTATTAAAGTATTTAGAAAAACATATGGCATGAGTCCTAACGAATATCGTGAACAAATAGAAAGAGGAACCTTCGAATGAAAACACTAAAAAAAATGAATCATCATAAGAAGAACCGTTCTTGGATGCAAAAAATAATAGGGCTATTGCTTTTAGCCTTAATCCCTATTATTTTGCTGGTGACGGTTCTTTTTCTTAATACCAATCGGACATTGCAAGATAAAGCTATCGAAAATATGTTGTACGGAGCAAAGGAAGTACGGGCAAAGGTAGATGATACAATTCTTAACGTCTATGGAGTAAGTGACACATTTGCATCAGAGCAAAGGCTTTTGGAGTACCTAGACCGTACTTATGAAAGTAAGATGCTTAAGCGTCAATCGACAGTATTAATTATGCGCAGAATTTTTGATGGATATAACTTGTTAAAACAAAATGAACAGATTGCTTCAATTTATACATATAAAGACGAAGTGTTTAACTTTGTCGATCCAAATAATGATCAAGAAGATATTAAGGCTAAGTTGATGGAGTTAAATATTGATGATCCGCAGCGTCTAGGGAAGTTTTACTGGTATCCACTTATGGATAACTTTTTAACCATGATAACCTATAATGAAGTTCGTAAAGACAAAGTTATTGTAGGAACACGTCGTGTCTTTTCCCCATTAAAATCCCAATATGCCTATATTCATATTTTTGCTCTTCAAGAAGAAGATTTATATGAGAAATATATGAATTTGCACGAACAATTAGGTGCCCAAATATATATTGTCAACGAGCGGGCAGAGTTACTTTCATCTTCGGATGAAGTGGCGTTAGAGCAACCGGAGGCAGTACTCAATCGACAAAAGGACTGGATACAAAAAATAGAGCAAGAAGAAGGGGACGATGGATATATTAAGATACATATGGACAAAGTGCCCTATTACCTAGCATTTTCCTCATCTCAAGTCAACGGTTGGAAAAGCATTGTGCTATTGCCTGAAAAAGCTGTGCTTGCAGAAAATCAACAGCTCTATATCCAAGTTATATGGATTTTGGTGCTTATTGCACTGATATACATAGGCATCATGCTATATATGTATCGTGGATTTATGAATCCGATTAACCAGTTGATTTTTTCCATGGAAAAAGTCTATGAAGGCGATTTGGATCAAGAGCTGGAAGAAAAGGGGCGCGAAGAAGTTAAAAGAATGTTAAGGCATTATAATTCCATGCTCAAAAGTATCAAGACGAATATTAAAGAGCGCTTAGAGAGTGAACAGCAAAAAAAACAGCTGGAATATGAAGTGTTGATGAGTCAAGTGAACCCGCATTTTCTCTATAATACACTAGAAAGCATTGTGTGGATGGCGACAGAAGCCAAACGTCCGGATATCCGACGTCTGGCGGCTTCCTTAGGGCGCCTATATCGCTTGTCCGTTGGGGATGGACAGGAAGTTGTTTCTATAAATAAAGAGATTGAACATGTAACGGCGTATTGCCACATTCAAAAGAATAGATATCAAGAAAAGGTGAATTTTCAGATTGAAGCAAATCCGGAATTGACCAATAAGTATTATGTAATCAAGATGATCTTGCAGCCGGTTGTTGAAAATATCTTCATACACGCGGTGGACCACAGTGAAAGTCCAGTAAGCATTAACCTTCGATTAAAAGAAGATCATAAATACCTACGGTTTTTTATTGCAGATAATGGAGTCGGCATCGATAGACAAGTGCTGTTAAAAATTGAGGCTGAATTAAGGGAAAGTGGTGAACAAAACAAAGCACGTGATAGGCGAAGTACAGGCATCGGTTTAGGCAGTGTCTACAAACGCTTACGTTTACATTATGGTGACATGGCCAATGTGAAAATATATAGTCGAAAAGGAAAAGGAACCGTTGTTGTCCTTCAAATACCTAAAATTGACTATAAATAAAAAATCCAGACTATTTAAGAAGCGGATAGATGCAGATATAATGAATGTATAACATAATTACATTTTGGGAGGAAAAATTTATGAAAAAAATGCGTTTACTATCCTTGATTCTTGTTTTTACAATGGCAGTGAATCTTTTTGCAGGATGTACAAAGGCGGATGAAGACAACAGTTCTCAAACAACTGTAGACAATGGAGAGGCAACAACAGAGACAGAAAATGGCCAAGAGACAGAAGATACTTCAGGCAAAAAATATGATGGAGTTACATTAAAGTGGGCAGTAACTGAAACTGGTGCTTCAACAGGTGAAAATGTTGAGCTCATCGAAAAGATTAAAGAAGACTTAGGAATCAACATTGAATTTACAATCGTGCCAACACCAAAAGATGGTGAAATCGACAGAACATTAGTTAGTTTGATGGCAGGAGACGAACTTGATATTGTATATTCAGCAACACCATCATTAAAAATCTATCAATCAGCAGGTGTGTTAACACCACTTGATGAACTGGCTGAAAACATGGGTTATGATATGAAAGAAGTGTTTGGAGAAAACTTGCCAGTATTTGATGGAGCGGTATATGGTTTACCGGCATACAGTGATATCTGGTTGACATTCTACAACAAAAAAGTATTTGATGATGCAGGTGTTCCATATCCAGAAGCTGAAGGTTGGACTTGGGAAAAATACATCGAAACAGCAGAAAAGTTAACGGACATAGAAAACGGTGTATGGGGATCATACATGCTTGACTACAACAACTACTACTATATGTATGCAACACAAAAAGGTGCGGATGCATATAAGGCAGATGGAACAGCAAACTTTGACGATCCACTATACTCAGAAGCATTAAAATTCTTTGCAGACTTAGGTAACGAGAAGGAAATTCAACCAACAATGGGAATGCTCGCAGCAGGAGAATACCCATGGAATGCTTTTGCAGCAAGCGACAACATCGGAATGTTTGTTTGTGGTGGATGGGTGACATCCTTATTGAAAAACCATGAAAAATATCCGAGAGAATGGAAAGCTGGAATTCTTCCAATGCCTTATCCAGAAGGAAGCGAAGCTTCAACACTTGTAGTTAACGGAAACTATGCAATCCCAACAACAAGTGCAAACAAAGAAGCGGCGTTTGAAGCGGTAAAATACATGGCAGAAAATCAATACGAACTTGGATACGGTCGTGTACCGGCGCGTGTTAACCTTTCAGATGAAGAAATCACACGATACATCGAAGAAGAACTAGGTGCAGATTTTGTTGATGATGGAATTACAGTAGAAGACTTTAGAGCAGGATGGTTTGATGCAGAGCGTATTCCTTATCCAGAAAAAATCATAGGTACAGCAGATACAAGTATTAACCAAATTTGGTTTGAAGAAGCACAAGAGTATGGTTTAGGTATTAAGCCACTTGAAGAAACAATGCAGTCAATTCAAGAGCGATCAAATCGTGCGATCGAAGAAGCTAAACAATAAGCTAAGACACGATACTGATAATACGCCGCTACGATTGTAGCGGCGTTTTCATAGAAAGAGGTGTTGTTGTGAAAAGAAGACAACTTATGGAAACGTTGACAGGGTATATGTTTATCGTACCTTATATATTACTGTTTACGATATTTACTGGGATTCCGTTTGTCATTGCGATGGGATTATCCTTTGTCAATGTAAAATACATAACGAAGCTAGATAATATTCAATTTGTAGGACTTGAAAACTTTGTTCGCTTTTTTAGTGATCCAGACGCGTTAGCGGCATTAGAAAGAACGGCGATATATTCATTGATTTATGTTCCGCTAATTATGACTATAGGGTTTGTTCTAGCCGTCATTTTAAATAAGGGAGTCTTTTTTAAGAAGTCACTACGTTCGATGGTATTTTTACCGTATGTATCCAACATGGTTGCCGTTGCAGTCGTCTTTCGGTTATTGCTTGGTGCAAGAGGACCCGTCGTTGGGCTATTACTTAAACTTGGAGTGGAAAATCCCCCCATTCTCTTAACCGATGCAAAGTTAGTTCTACCAACAGTAGTAGCTATTGCGGTATGGAAAAGTGTTGGTCTTAATATGATTGTATATTTGGCGGCACTACAAGGTGTTCCTAAAGCGCTCAATGAGGCGGCTCGTATTGACGGAGCGACAAGATTCCAACAGATTATACATGTAACTTTACCGGTAGTCTCACCAACAACGTTCTTCCTATCGATTAGTTCGTTGATAACATCGTTACAAAACTTTACAGTTATTCAATCACTGACACAAGGTGGACCGGGACAAGCAACAACAGTGATGTCCATTAATATTGTCCGAACAGCTTTCACGCGTTTTGATACTAGTTATGCCAGTGCGCAGGCGATGGTCATGTTCGCTGTGGTTATGTTAATAACGTTGGTGCAGTGGCGTGGACAAAAAAAATGGGTGACATACTAAAAGGGAGGAAAAGCAGTGGAAATCAGATCAAAAAAAATAACGAAAGTCATACTAACAGTTGTTATGATTATGATTGGGATTGGATCAATCTTCCCCTTTGTATTTATGATTCTATCAGCTTTTAAAGTAGAAAGTGAAGTCTTGCAAGCCTCTTTTAAGTTATGGCCAAGTGAGTGGATTTTGGATAACATTAAAGCCTTATTTGTAAGTGATTATTATGACTTTATGCAGTGGTATCGCAATACAATAATAATGACAGGAACCAGTCTTTTATTGAAGTTCTTTTTTGTCAGCTACACAGCTTACGGATTTTCAAAAATTAAGTTCAAAGGACGGGACTTGATTTTTATGATTCTCTTAGCAGCATTGATGATTCCAAGTGATATTATGATTTTACCTCGTTATATTATCTTTAAGAAGATAGGGATTCTTAATACCATGTGGGCAATTATATTACCAAGCCTTGTGGATGTATACTTTGTGTTCTTATTAAGACAAGCATTTATCAGCATTCCGGAATCATTGTCTGAAGCTGCACGTATTGATGGATGTGGACATTTTAGGATTTACTTTAAGATTATTATGCCATTAGCCAAACCATCGGTTGCAACGATGATGCTTTTCTCCTTTGTGTGGATATGGAATGATTATATGAGCCCTTATCTATACATATCAGATGTAAGTAAGCAAATGCTTTCTGTAGGTATACAGTTATTTGCAACAGGACAAGTGTTAAACTATGGTGTACTAATGGCTGGAGCGACATTAGTCTTACTGCCGGTCATCGTCATCTTTATCTTCGCCCAAAACTACTTTGTTGAAGGTGTAGCAGCAAGTGGGGTGAAAGGGTAATGGAGAGAGTAAAAAATCAGCAGTTATATGAAGAGGCACTTATTCAAGCAAGAGACCATGTGCTAGAAGTGTTGGAGAACAGCCGGGAACTGAAGGAAGGATTCTTCCCGGCACCGGCAGCAGAAGGTGGAATATATAGAAAACATCCTAATGATGAATGTTGGACAGAAGGTTTTTATTCAGGGATATTAAGCTTGGCGCATGAGGCTAAACCATCACCGATGTTAAGACAGCTAATTGAAAAGCATGTCGACAGTTTTGAGGAGCGTCTTAAACATAAGTGGGTATTAGACCATCATGATATTGGTTTTTTATATTCCTTGTCTTGTGTAGCAGCATATAAAACATTAGGTCTTAAAAAAGCTAAAGAGACAGCTCTTGAAGCCGCAAGATGGCTTATTCATCGATATACGCCCGAAGGCAAATTCATTCAGGCTTGGGGCCCGATGAAAGCACCAGAAAGTTATCGCTTAATTATTGATGCATACATGAATATTCCCCTACTATTTTGGGCACATGAACAAACCGGCGAAAAAGAATTTTATGAAGTGGCTTCTAACCATGCATATACCGCGCTACAAGTTGTTTTGCGTGAAGATTATGGTACCCATCATACCTACTATTTTGATACAAAAACCCATAAACCACTACGAGGAGAAACGGCACAAGGGTATAGAGATGATTCGTCGTGGGCGCGAGGGCAAGCATGGGGAATATATGGATTTATGTTAGCCTATGCATATACCAAAGATCCGGTTTTTGTTGATGCATTTGTTAAGGTTACAGACTATTTTATTGAACATCTACCGGCGGACTATATTCCATATTGGGACTTGGCTTTTAGTGATGGAGCGCAGGAACCTAGAGACTCTTCATCAGCAGCAATAGCCATTTGCGGTATTTTAGAAGGGGCGAAGCAGCTTCCGTCTTTGGCTCAGACAGAGCGTTATCTAGAGATTGCACATAAAATGATGGAATCATTAGTGAACAATTATACGCCAAAGAGTATTCAAGAATCCGAAGGATTATTACTTCATGGAGTATATTCGATTCCGCATAATCAAGGTGTTGATGAGAGTAATATATGGGGCGATTATTTTTATATGGAGGCTTTAGTGCGTTTAACACAAAACTGGAACCCATATTGGTAAGAGAAAATAACATAATTAATAAAAAAATGTTGAAAATTTTTGCGAAAAATTAACTGCAAAGCAAGAAATATAAAAAAAGTAACAATAATCATGTATTCGCTTGGAGAGACAGTGCTTATAATAAGGGTATCTTATAATAAAAAAGGAGAAAGATATTATGAAAAAAGCACTAAGTATTTTATTGGTATTGGTATTGTCTGTAGGACTTTTTGCAGGTTGCCAAAGTGATGAAACAGCAAATTCAGGCGATGCATCAACGGGGAATTCCCAAGATGCAAATAATGATGCGGGATCCGATGCAACAACAGGGGATGATGTACAAGCACAACAATTAACAGTTGCAGCCATTGAGACAGCTTATGGAGCACAGATGTGGACAGATGTTGCCGCAGCTTTTGAAGCGATACACCCAGGTGTGAGCATTGAGCTGATTGTTGATAAAAACTTGGAAGATGCTATTAGTCCAAGCATGAAAGCAGGAGACTATCCAGATGTTGTTCATCTAGGCGTAGGTCGTCCAGCAGCGTTAACAGAGACCCTTATAAAAGAACAAGCAATTCTTGATATCACAGACGTGTTGTCAATGAATGTTCCAGGAGAAGACGTCACAGTATCTGAAAAACTAATTCCAGGATTTACATCAACTAGAATTACGAATCCATATGGTGATGGTAAGACTTATTTAGCACCAATGTTTTATAGTCCTTGCGGTTTATTCTATAATGCAGCACTATTTGAAGAAAAAGGTTGGGAAGTACCAACAACTTGGGATGGAATGTGGGAACTTGGCGAGAAAGCTAAGGCGGAAGGTATCGCATTATTCACATATCCTACAACAGGGTACTTTGATGCACTTTTCTATGGATTGTTAAATGTTACTGGTGGACCAGCACTATTTAACGCAGCAATGACATATGAAGAAGGTATTTGGACAACAGATGAAGCACAAAAAGCATTTGACATTGTTGAAAAATTAGCATCATATACAGAAGCAACAACACCAGCAAATGCGAACAATGAAAACTACTTAAAAAATCAGCAACTTATTTTAGATAACGAAGCATTATTTATGCCAAATGGTACTTGGGTAACAGGTGAAATGGCAGATGCTCCAAGAGCGGAAGGTTTTGAGTGGGGATTCACAGCGCTACCAGCACTTGATGACACTTCAGACCAATATTCCTATACATTTTTTGAACAAGCATGGGTTCCGGCAGCGGCAAAGAATCCTGAGCTAGCAAAAGAATTCATTAGTTTCTTATACTCAGATGAAGCAGCAGCTATTTTTGCGGCTAGCAATGCAGTTCAACCTATTTTTGATATGACAGATTACTTAACTGGCGAGAACAAACTTTTCTATAGTGTATACAATGATGGTGCAAAAGCAGCTATGGGTAACTTTGCAGCAACAGAGCCTGTTGAAGGTGTTAACATGGCAGACACATTATTTGGAACCGTAGATAGTTTGGTAACAGGTGATAAGTCACGTGATGAATGGGTTGCAAGCGTTATTGAAGCAAGCAATCGACTTCGTGAAGCATTGAAATAATCGGAATCTATCGAATGAAAAAAATGTAAGGAGATCTTTAGACAAATGAAAAATGGAAGAAGCAGTCGGTTATTTATTACATTGTGTCTTTCTCCTGCAGTGATCTTATTTATCGTTTTTATGGTTATACCTACAATAAACGTATTCAAAATGTCGCTGTTTAAATGGGGAGGCTTTTCGCCAAACAAGGAGTTTGTTGGTCTAAACAACTTTAGAATTCTTTTTGAAGACCAACGGTTCTACCAATCGTTTCAAAATACGTTGTTGCTTTTAATCTTAGTGACAATGATTACATTCTTATTCGCAATATTATTTGCGGCGATCCTTACCCAGGAGAAAATTAAAGGGGCGAATATCTTTAGAATTGTATTTTACATCCCGAATATATTATCTGTTGTAGTCATTGCAGCTATTTTTAGTGCAATATATGACCCTAAAAATGGTATACTCAACAGTTTCATTCGTTTATTTCGACCAGACCAACCAGATATTTTATGGCTAGGCGATCAAAAAATAGTTGTCTATAGTTTGGTCGCTGCCATGGTATGGCAAGCGGTTGGATATTATATGGTCATGTATATCGCAAGTATGTCAAGTATTCCAAAAAGCTTGTATGAATCTGCCGGCCTGGAAGGTGCCGGCAAGATTACTCAATTCTTTCAGATTACATTACCACTTATCTGGACGAATATTCGAACGACACTTACATTCTTCATTATTAGTTCAATCAATATGAGTTTTCTCTTTGTGCAAGCAATGACATCAGGTGGACCGGATGGAAGTACAGAAGTTTTCTTAAGTTATATGTATAAACAAGCCTATACGAATTCAAGTTATGGCTATGGTATGGCGATTGGTGTAGTTATTTTTATCTTTTCTTTTGCACTATCTGCCGTTGTCAGCGCAGTTACAAAACGCGAACCGCTTGAATTCTAGGAGGATAATATGAAAAATCTAAAGACAAATTCGCTGTATAAAATTTTTATATATGTTGCACTCATTTCATTAACGATAACAATCATTGTTCCTGTTGGCTGGGTATTTTTAGCTTCAATCAAAGAAAATGCCGAGTTTTATGGAAATCCTTGGGCAATGCCTGCAGGATTTTATATACAAAACTTTGCAGATGCATGGAATAAGGCTAATATGGGAAGCTATATGCTGACGTCAGTTATTGTTACATCATTAGCTATTCTTATTCTTTTGATTGTTGCATTACCTGCATCCTACGTATTAACACGCTTTGATTTTTTTGGCAAGAAATTTTTTAGAGGCATGTTCATGGCAGGTCTGTTTATTAATGTAAACTATATTGTTGTTCCTATCTTCTTGATGTTTGTTGATGCAGACAAATGGATGAACACAACATTTGGTCATGGATTTTTGCTTAACAATATATTTGTATTAGCACTAGTATATGCTTCAACAGCATTGCCCTTTACAATTTATTTACTATCGGGGTATTTGGTTACACTGCCAAAAGACTTTGAAGAAGCTGCGTATGTAGATGGTGCAGGACATTTTCGAACCATGTGCCAGGTTATATTGCCAATGGCAAAACCGAGCATTGTCACCGTTATTTTATTTAACTTTTTATCCTTCTGGAACGAATACATTATTTCAATGACGTTATTAACAAAAGCTGGAGGAGCAAGAACATTACCAGTAGGGCTTATGAACTTAATGAAAGCACAAAATGCAGCTGCGCAATATGGACAGATGTATGCTGGATTGGTCATGGTTATGTTGCCAACGCTTATTCTCTATATCTTTGTACAGAAGCGATTAACGCAAGGAATGACGTTAGGAGGTTTAAAAGGTTAGGATGATAAAAGATGAATATGGAAAAGCAGTCATAAAACGAATCTTTGCATTCTTATGGATTATTGTCGGAACAATTTTTGTCATCATGGGACATAAGGATATAGGAGTTCAAGGATTAATGATTCAAATGTTTGGTTTAGTTATGCTCCTACTTGCATTGTATGTGTATAACAAACCGCATTCTAAATAATGAGGAGTACGAAAAATGAAAGATAACTTAAGAGGAAGACTGACAATACCAACGGACACAGATATTGTTGATGAAACACTTCGAATTGTAGACTTTTTAGGCGCAGATGCAGTGAGAGACTGTGATGGAACAGACTTTCCGGAAGAGCTAAATACCTTAGATGCAAAACGTTATGCAACCTATTATACAACACGTAAAGACAACGCATGGGCAAAACAGCATCCAGAAGAAGTACAACAATGCTACATCATGACAGGATTTTATCTGGCATCGGAAGAGACCTTAGAGATTCCCCTTATGCAAGGGATTAGCGACGAATTAATGCAAGTCAATGAACGAGACAATCCAAAGCGTTGGTGGGAAGTTATTGATCGAACAACAGGCCAAGTTGTTAATGCCAGTTTGTGGGATTATAACGATCAGACAGGTCGTGTTGTCATTAATGGATGTAAAGCTTTTCATGAATATACAGTAAGCTTTTTGGCATACCTTATCTGGGACCCGGTACATATGTATAATAGCGTTGTGAATGAATGGGATGATGTAGAGCATCAAATCACTTTTGATGTTCGTCAGCCAAAAACTCGTGAACATAGTCTTAAGCGGTTAAAAACTTTTCTAGAAGAAAAACCAGATGTAGATGTAGTACGTTTTACAACATTTTTTCACCAGTTTACCCTTGTATTTGATGAACTAAAACGTGAAAAATATGTGGATTGGTATGGCTATTCAGCATCGGTTAGTCCATATATTCTCGAGCAATTTGAAAAGGAAGTTGGATATCCATTTAGAGCGGAATATATTATAGATCAAGGATACTATAATAACCAATATAGAAACCCATCAAAAGAGTTTATGGATTTTGTGCATTTTCAAGTCAAAGAAGTCTCTGCATTAGCAAAAGAATTCGTAGACATTGTGCATGATTATGGCAAAGAAGCGATGATGTTTCTTGGGGACCATTGGATTGGAACAGAACCATTTTTAGAAGCTTTTGGAGAGATTGGGCTTGATGCTGTAGTAGGTAGTGTTGGTAATGGAAGCACCCTTCGACTAATCAGTGATATTGAAGGTGTCAAATACACAGAAGGACGCTTTTTACCTTACTTTTTCCCGGATACATTCCATGAAAATGGAAATCCAATAAAAGAAGCCAAAGAAAATTGGGTTACTGCACGACGTGCGATTCTTCGAAAACCTATAGACCGTATTGGTTATGGTGGATACCTAAAACTTGCGTTAGAATTCCCGGATTTTATTGAGTATATTAAGAGTGTGGCCGATGAATTTAGAGTATTATATGACAATGTCAAAGGAACAACGCCATACTGTGTAAAAACTGTAGCTGTTTTAAATGCATGGGGACATATGCGCGCATGGGGAAATCACATGGTGCATCATGCATTGTACCAAAAGCAAAACTATAGTTATGCAGGTATCGTTGAAGCACTAGCAGGTGGACCTTATGATGTACGCTTTATTAGCTTTGATGATATTAAGCAAGATGCGCATCTTCTTGATGATATAGATGTTATCATTAATGTGGGAGGAGCAGATACAGCCCATAGTGGTGGTTCATACTGGATAGACGAACAGATTATTACACGTATTCGACAGTTTATTTATAGCGGTGGTGGATTTATTGGTGTTGGAGAACCAACAGCCCATCAATATCAAGGACGCTTTTTCCAATTAGCAGATGCCCTGGGTGTTGAAAAAGAAACTGGATTTACACTGAACTATGATAAGTACAACTGGCAAGAACAAGAGCACTTTATTACACAAGATTGTGATGGATACATTGATTTTGGTGAAGGACAAAAAGACATCTTTGCTATGGAAAACACAACAGTCATTGCGCAAAAAGACTTAGGTGTTCAACTTGCGACCAATGATTTTGGAAAAGGGCGAAGTGTGTATATTAGCGGCTTGCCTTACAGTCATCAAAACGTGCGAATGTTACACCGTGCAATTCTTTTCTCAGCACATGCACAAGAGAGCTTAGAGCAATGGCATAGTACCAACTATCATATTGAAGTCCATGCATATGTGAAAAACAATAAATTCTGTGTTGTGAATAATACTTATGAGCCTCAACAGACAAAAATCTATCGAGGCGATGGAAGTTCCTTTGAATTATCCATGGAAGCCAATGAAATAATTTGGTATAATATCAATGAATAATCTATAGTGATTAAAATTCTGTGAAGATAAGTTAGGGGTAAACATGAGTAATCGTACATATTATTTATCCGACAAAGTTGAAGATATTAATTATGGAGAACTCGTCTATGTTGCCCATTCTTCTTATGAAGGAGAGTGGGCGAGCATTTCCCATACCCATGTTTTATGCGAGATGTTTTTGGTTATTGGTGGTGAAGGTACGATTTATATCGAAGATCAAAAAATTGCCATTGGTCCTTATGACTTTATTGCAATTAACCCCAATGTTAAGCACAGAGAAGTCTCCAGTGAAGATAATCCGCTAGAATATATAGTCTTTGGTGTAGGAAGTATATCCATTGAAATGGATAATAGCCTATACTCAAAAGCGTCTTTTTTGTCCATTACTAAAAAAGTTAATTTTTATACAGAAGAACTTTTGCACATTGGCGATCGTAAAAACAACCATCATCTATTGATGATACAAAATATTTATGAACTTTTATTCTTGGAATATCTGAAAATATCCGGTAATAAAGCGGTTGCTTCAATTACGCAACAAGTAATGCGAGAATGTAATCAGGCAAAGCAGTACATGGAAGCCCATTATGCAGAAAATATCAGTTTGGACCTTCTAGCTGAAGAATTACACTTGAACAAATATTACCTGTCCCACTGTTTTACAAAAACTTATGGGATATCTTTAATGAATTATCTGACGAGTGTCCGTATTCAAGTCAGTAAGAAGTTGTTAAAAGAGACGGATTATAACATTGCATCTATTGCAAACTCTTGTGGATTTACTTCGCAAAGTTATTTTTCCCAATCGTTTAAAAAAATAGTCAAAATGACACCTTATGAATTTCGTAAGCACAATAAATGACCATTGGACTAACATTTACGTTAGAGCAAGGGTCTTTTTTCTTTTATCAGTCGACTTCAGATGTGCTTTGCACCGTTTTCATTGTAAAAAATAAATAATTAAATAAAAAGTTGATATTTATTGACAAAATGCTAAGAACAGGCTAGTATAAAACGACAGTAACATAAAAAGTTAGCAGATAACTTTTAAGAACTTAAAATAATTAAAAAGATGAGTGGTAAAATTAAATAAACAAAATTATCAAAACTAAATTTGTAAAGCAATACAAATTTGAAAATATAGAGCAACTAAAAATTGAATTGGTAGATTACCATAGAATCCATTCTTCACTCGATTATTTTAGCCCAGCAAAATATAAACGAATTCACCTTGAAAAATCGGTTTAAAAAAGTATTGCCAATCCAGAATCAATAAAGTGCGGATTCAATCCGTTAATATTAGTAAAAAAATGAACGGTGTTGTGGTATCAATAAATGATATTAGCACATTTGTTGATCGTATTACAGAAATTGCAGATCAAACAAATCTATTAGCGATTAATGCAGCAATCTAAGCCGCTAGAAGGAATTACCGTTGTTCACTATATTCATAAAAAAAAATGAAAAATGCAAAAATCTTCTCAAGTATTCGGATTAGTTTATATCTGAGATTTCTTATTATTTAAGCTTTGCTTTACAAAGTTACTTTGGTAAAGTGTTTAAAAAATTAACAGGAATGACACCAAAGGACTATCGAAAGCAAAATCAAATATCAGATAAAAAGGGTGAGTTATTCGCTAAATCACATATGACTTTGTCTGTATTGCATCGGCGTAATATTCATTTGTTCTTTAAATTTTTTGCTGTAGTAAGAGCCATCACTAAAACCAACTTTTAAAGCGATATTTGTAATGGATAAATGGGTAGATTCTAAATAATATAAAGATTCTTGGATACGTATATTTGTTATATATTGATTGAGTGTAATATTCGTAATCTTTTTGAATTGAGAACTTAAATACGTAGGATTGCAAAAAGCATTTTTAGCCAGCAAAGAAAGCGACAAATCCTGATTGAAGCTATCTTTGATAAAAGACATAGTTGTTACAATGTAATTCTTGGCTCTATATGAGGTGTCTTCTGTACGTGTTATTAAGTATTTTTCGTAATCATAAAAGAGAGTATCAAACATTAGAGAAATTATCTTTAAATCCCTATAGAATATAGGATAATTAGCTATTGACAGGATATTATTTCCAATAAATAAAGCGCCAATATAATGATTTTTAATAATGATGGGGATAACGAGTTCGTGAAAATCCGCATAGCAATGTTCCCAAAAAGGTTCTTGAATTTTAAAGGCATGATGCAATGCCTTATTTTTTTGCTTAATACATTGATGAAATCCGTCTGGGGTAGATTTAATATGATTACAATAAAAATTATGATGATAGGCATATGTATTGAGGACACGGCTAATCTCTTGATCAATAAGCGATAAACCAATGACATCATGAAAATTAATATAAACATCATAGTTTTTTTTCAAATCATTTAAACTCTGTTCAATTAAGGTTATAGTTTTTGGCAGATATTCATTTTTTTTAATATTCATCATTTCACCTAATATATTTTGATAAGCATATAATACCAAATATTTTACTAAAACTCAAAAATAATTTTATATCTCATTCTTCGCATTTTTGTTACAGTTATAATATAAAATTATTGAGGAGGCATACATGAAAAAGTATTTTGAAGCAGAAAGAGAAATTCCAATCTTTGGCAACTATGATGTTATTGTCATTGGCGGTGGACCGGCGGGGTTTTCTGCAGCAGTGAATGCAGGGAAAGAAGGGGCGAAGACCTTATTGATTGAACAATCCGGTCAACTAGGCGGAGTTGCAACAACAGGACTAATGAGTCATTGGACAGGAAATACTAAGGGTGGATTTTATGAAGAAATCTTAGTTCGTAGTAATTATTTACATGGTAATGATATCTTAGATTATAAGGAAGAACAAAAACTCATTAATCCAGAACAACTTAAAGTATTAATGCTAGAGATGATTGAGGAAGCAAAGGTGGATTTATTATTATATACATTTGCAGCAGATGTTATCATGGTAGAAAGTGCAATCAAAGGTGTTGTAATAGAAAACAAATCCGGGCGACAAGCGATTTACGGGAAAGTTATTGTAGATGCAAGTGGAGATGGCGACATAGCTGCTAAGTCAGGAGCTAGATTTTATAAAGGACGTGAGTATGATGGAAAAATGCAACCACTGACAATCATGTTTAAAATGGGGGGCGTAAAGACAAAAGAGGTTCGATATGTTACATTTTTTGAAGATAGCTACGAATTAAAAAATGGTGAGGATCTTCAATCATATGCAAGAAAGCATATCCCATATCCTGCAGGGCATGTTTTGATATATCCATCTGTCTTACCTGGTATTGTTACATTAAATATGACCAATGCAATTAAAGTTGATGGAACAAAAGCTGAAGACCTAACTAGAGCTGAAATACAGTGCAGAAAACAAATTCCCATTATTGAAAAATTTTTAAAGGAAAATATACAAGGATTTGAAAATGCATATGTTATGAGTTCTGCATCTATTATTGGTGTTCGTGAGACTCGGCATTTTATTGGGCGTCAAACAATCACAGAAAAGGATATTTTAGAGGCTAAGTTATTTGACGATTGGGCAGTTGTCAATGCACATTTTAATTTTGATGTACATAACTTAGAGGGAGCCGGTCTTGATGAAACGGGAAAGCAAAAGCATTTTAAACAAACAAAATATTATTCGATTCCATATGGATGTTTTGTTCCAGAAAAAATTGAAGGGTTGCTTCTAGCGGGAAGGAATATTTCAGGAACCCATATGGCTCATTCAAGTTATAGAGTTATGCCAATTTGCGTTAATATGGGTCAAGCGGTAGGTATAGCAGCTGCGATATCTGTAAAAAACAAGATCAAGCCAAATGAACTTTCTATAAGTCAGCTTCAAGATCGATTGAAGCAATTAGGGGTACAACCAGAATAAAGTAATTTTAAGCAGGATATTTTTTAAAATATCCTGCTTTGTTGTTTAATATATCCTTAACTCAAATAAACGGAAATCCTGTGAACCATGTGTTTCGTTAAAAGATATTTTTATGGAATCACAAGAGAGCGTGGACGATAATGGGATGACGACAAATCGTTGGTAATTATCCGAAACTTCTTTTTTATATACTAATTGATTGTTATTAAAACACTCGATGCTAAAAGATTTAACTAATTCTTCAGGAATCGTATTGGGCACATCACACTCACTTTGAAAAAGTGTCAACATTATTTCTTGACTCAAATTTGAATCAAATTTTAAATGAATTTCATTTATATCTATGGGCTCTGGCCAAGAGGCTTCAATCCATTGCGGCTTTTCTATACTTGCGGACCATAAATTATTATGTGTATTTGTTGATCGACTTACCCCATTAATAATATTTTCCGGCTGGTGTGAAGGAGTATGGGAGGAACTCTTAAGGATTGCTTTTTTTGCTAAATCCAAGGGATCCTCATTTACAACATTTGGTATAAAAACATCATCTTTAAGAAGTATCTGTTGCAATTCCTGAATATATGGACCTAAGGCATTTGGCATTATATTTTTTTCTTTTAATAACCTTACCGAAGTTCCGATCGCCTGACCAACGATTGCACATGTACCCATCACTCGCGTGGAACCAAAAGCCATATGTGAAGCACTAATAATACGTCCGCCAATTAATAAATTATGAATATCTTTTGAGTATAAAGAACGATAAGGGATTGTGTACATATCAGGTAAATCGATAAAAGTTGTTGGGTCTAGGCGAGTATTTAGACCACCGACAACATGCATGTCCATAGGCCAACCACCATATGCAACGGCATCATCAAAAGACCTTGCGGCTAAAAGGTCTTTTTCGGCTAAAATATAATCCCCAATAACTCGTCTAGATTCCCTTTTTCCAGGCAAAAATCCCACCCAATCTAAAGCGTAATGATCCGCTTGATGGTCTTTATTTCTAATGTGGTCCCATACACCATATAGGGCCTTTAATAGTTCGTCTCGAATAAGTTCAGTATCATCAATTGTTTTAAGCTCATCGCCACCTATTTCTATCCACCAATAGTTATACCCGTGGGCGCCATGAGGACGATTTTTCAAATCAGCTTCTGTATAAGTATTGGCCCAATACGGTTTATGAAAAGGCGTAGGTAAATCCATTTTTTTTGTTGTAAATAGCAAGGTATTGCCCATGCAATGGGTATCTTCATTTTCAGGGGCATATTGTTCATTAAAGGTTGATTTTGCTTCACGTCCTAACATATAGGCGGCCCCAGATAGTGCAGCAATTGTTCCGTCACCAGTTGCATCAAGAAAATAAGTAGCACTAAAATTATATTGTTTTTCTGTTGTCAGTTGATGACCGGATACGGATTGGATTCTATCTGATGATTTGTGAACTTCAGATATATGTGTGTTTAGATACAGATCAAGATTATCTTGAAAATGGGTCTTTTCCCATAAAATAGTATCAAAAATCGAATAGCTATTTTGTGGATTACGATATTTATTCTCTAATAGAATCTCGTCTAATATACCCGTTTCTCTAGCGTTTTCTCTACGACCATGATTATCGGCACCACATATATGCATACGTATTTCTGAACTCGCATTGCCGCCAAGAACAGGCCGATTTTGAATTAAGGCTGTTTTAACACCACCTCTACTAGCGGATATAGCAGCGCAGACCCCTGAAAGACCGCCGCCAATAACCACAAAATCATAAGTTTTTTGTATCAGTTTATTTTTCATAGAATACCTCCTTTTTGTATAGTTTATAAAAAGACAAAGTAAAAATCCTTCAAAAAAGAGTCGGAAATCTTAAAAAAAATGCACGAAATTAAAATTAGACTATAGTATAATGAACCTACAGGAGGCGGTTCAATGAGAAAATACCAAGGATTAATAAATTATATTGAAGCGTTTGAGAAGGAATATGAACTTAAAGTTATTATTAAAGATTACTTAGGTTTTTTAGAATTCAACAAAATGACCTTAGAGTATTTTAATGATTATTATATACATAAAAGTACTCAATGCATGATTATTAAACAATTAGATGGATGTTGGAAAAGATGTTATGACCAAAAGGATAAAATTTATAAATATTTGCAGGTTAAGAAAAAACCATTTTTTGGAACTTGCTATGCTGGAGTTACCGAATTTGTCTATCCTATTTATTTTTCAAGTTCAGAAGGTAATATATTCAATGAAAAAATATTAATTGGCTCGATCAATGTTGGATCCTTTTATAGCGAAGAAGTGACTCGGCGAGTGAATAAGCTAGGACTCGAGGCGAGGACACAACATCGATTGATAAAAGAATGCTGGTTGCGTAAGAGTATAGATGATTTCGATTTAGAAGAACTAGAGAAAAAAGTGGAGACTATGTCCTACTTGGTATCCGGTCTATTTTATGAAGAAGAAAAGCAATTGATTCAAACAGGAACATATAAGAATAAGTACAATATATATATTCTAAATCATGCTATAGCATACATTGAAAATAATTTCATGAACCATATTAATCTCCAAGATATTGCTGAGTTTTGTCATTGCAGTAAGTCCCTATTAAGTCACACATTTAAAAAAAATAAAAAGAAAACAATTCGAGCTTATATCAATGAAATGCGAATTCATGTAAGCAAGCAAATACTCCAAGAAAGTAATCAATCCATTTTAGATATAGCATTGTCAGTCGGCTATAAAGACAGCAATTATTTTTGTAAAGTATTTACAAATATTGAAGGCATACCTCCGACAACATACAGAAAGCAGGTACAAGATGAAAAGTAAAAATTATTCTTTGCATTCAAAATTAATTCGTGGCATGCTTCTAGGAACAATCATACCAATGATTATTGCACCGATTATTGGATATGTATATACAAGAGATGTTTTATTAAACAATACACAGATTGTTACTGACCAGTTGTTAGAGAATATTGACCAAAGTATTAACCATGTCATTGATGATATCATCAGTGCATCTAATGTAGTTGCATTAGATGATGTCATACAAGAAGTTTTGTTATCGCCACCGAATTCAATCATTGATAAAATTTATAGAGAAAAAATTGTGCTAGAACGTTTACATTATATGGAAGCGAGTAACCTATATCCATACATGGTTGAGTCGACGATTGTGACATTTGATAATGAAATATATACTACCAGCTTTGAGATGTATCCGGATATCGAGAAAATCGTAAAAAGTGATTGGTACATAGAGAGTCTAAATAATAATGGCTTTTTTATTTGGAAGGCCCCATCAAATAATATCATGGATTATGAGGGAGGAATTACATTAGTAAGGTTGTTAACCAAAAATTATTATCAACAAGCAGGTGTGCTTCTGATACACTTATTTCCCAGTTCAAGCTTAAGTGATATTTTGCAAAGAGATAGTGAAGTAAATGGAACTCAAAGATGTATTATTAATGAAACAGGTGACACGATACTAAAGTCAAATAATGATTATGTATATTCAAAAGAAGAGATTCTAAAAATTGCAACAAAAAAAGGGGTGATTGATACAACCCATGGAAAAATGTATGTCGGAACAAAGAAAATTCAAAAGACAAATTGGACATTGATACAACTTGTACCTTATGAAATTATCATTGCAGAAGTGAAGAATTATCGAAATGGCTTATTAATAGTTAATATAATCGGAATAATATTTCTCTTAAGTATAATTATATATACATCCTTTAAAGAATCTAAAGGTGTAAGACAATTAGTGCTTTCGGTAAATGAGATTAGTCATGGGAATCTTGATGTCAATATTGAAGCTGTTGGAAGCAAAGAAATAATCATGTTAAAAGATAATATGAACTATATGGTTCGTGCATTAAAAGAATCAATGATGCGGGTGGAATTTGAGACAAAGCAGAAAGAAGAAGCCAAACTTAAATCTTTACAAGCTCAGATTAATCCGCACTTTTTACTGAATACATTAAATGGTATAAAATGGTTTTGTGTTATAGAAAATGCAAAAAACTCGGAAAAGATGATCAAGCAACTAGGTTATTTATTAGAAAATACACTAGGGAAGTTCGATGATTTTATTACATTAGAAAAAGAAGTGGATCTATTAAAAAGCTATATAGATATTCAAAAAATGCGATATGGTAAACGTATTAAGGTTTGCTATGAATTAGATGCAAAAACATTAAAAGCAAAAGTTCCGGTACTATTATTACAACCCATTGTTGAAAATTCTATAATCCATGGATTTGACGAAGAACAACAAGATGGTGTTATTATCATTCGTTCAATTCATAAGATTGATTATATTGAAATATGGATTGAAGATAATGGAAAAGGTATGACGCAGGAAGAAGAAAAACGTATTTTTGAGAATAAAAAAAGCACAGAAAGATTTTCAAGTATTGGCATTCGAAATGTTAAAGAACGCATCGAGCTATATTATGAACCGCCGTGTGGACTTGGTATTGAAACAGAATTAGGCACAGGAACCAAAACAATATTACTGATTAAAAATAAGGAGCAAGAATGAAGGTACTGATTGTTGATGATGAAGTTTTAGTAAGAAAAGGACTAGTCATGGGCATTGAATGGCAAAAGTTGGGCTTTAATACAGTGCTCGAGGCCAATAATGGACTGACAGCACTTGAGATAATTAAAGTTGAAAAACCGGATCTAGTTTTTACAGATATAAAAATGCCCAAAATGGATGGTTTAGAGTTAATTGACCGAATTAAAGCAATATATCCGGCCACCGTAATCATTGTTTTAAGTTGCTTGAATGACAGTGAAGTTGTACGTGAAGCGATGAAGTTTAATCGAGCGCTTGATTTTATCCCCAAATTATCAATGAGTACAGATGAACTAGAAAAAATAGTTTGTATGGCAAAAAGTTATATTCATAAAGAAAATGAAGCAAAGAAACTACTTAAAGCGGACATAATTTCCTATAAGATTATGAATCAAATAAAAAAAATGCTTGAGATTCGCGATGCCATAGGTTGTAAAAAAATAATGAAGGAAATTATAGATGATTTAGTGTCAAAAGGCATTGAATATGATGATTTTGCAGGGAAATATGAATTAATCAGTATTTTTAATTTTGAGTTAGAAAAAAATAAGCACTCAATCGAAGATATTATCATTGGAGACGATAATGGACTCGATTATCTAAACTCCGTTAAGGACTTGGATGCTTTTCAAAAGAAAATGCTTTATTTTATCGATGTATTTTTTGAGTATCTTGCAAAGAATGAAAACGTACAGTTCTCAGAGGAAGTCAATAAAACGATACATTATATACATGAAAATTATATGAAGCAAGTGCGATTAAAAGATATCGCTTTTATGGTGGGTCTGAATGAGTCTTATTTATCTAGGGTATTTAAGAAGCAAATGGGTAAGACAATCATTGAGTATTTAAATTTTGTGCGCATAAATTATTCGAAAGAATTATTGAAAGACCAATTGTGTTTAAATGAAATAGCTGAACTTGTAGGTTATAGTAGTGAAAGTTATTATTCTAGAATGTTTAAGCAATATGAAGGTGTATCTCCCAAAAAATATCAAAAATCGACATTTATTTGAACTATTTTGACATTACAAAATTCAAAGAAATATAGTGAATGTTTTCCTCAGAATAATGAATTACAATCATTTTGTAATATTGATATAGTTAATATACAAAATAAAAGGAGGTACACTTATGAAACAGGTTTTAACAATGCTACTAGTCGGTATATTGATTATTGGCCTGGCAGGATGTGGGAATTCTGAACAAAATAATAACCAAGGTAATGCGAGTACTGCAGAGCAAAATGGCTCAGAAACGGTGACAGAAGAAAGCACTGCATCAGAGCAAGAAGACGATGGAGCCATCAACCTAATTGTTTGGGGGGGAGTACCGGCAGAATCGGGACCGCAAAATCTTGTAGATGCATGGAATCAAGAGCATCCCAATGTACAGGTCGAATATGTAAGGTTTGTTAATGATGATACAGGAAATACCAAGCTAGATACTGCCATTTTATCAGGGGAACAAATTGATTTATTTTTTACTTATAGTGTAGACTTGATGAAAAAAAGAGTTGACGGAGGTTTAGTTGAACCTTTGGAAACATATGGGGCTACAGCATTTATTGAAGAAGAGGTTATTGGTGCAGGTAATGGACAAGTATTAATTGAGGATCAATTATATGGACTACCGACAGCGACAGAACCCATTGGAATTATGATTAATCAATCTATGTTAACAGAAAAGAATATAGAAATACCGGAAAACTGGACAGTTGATGATTTCTTTGATATTGCAGAAGCGCTCTCAGGAGAAAAAGATGGTCAAAAAATATATGGAACACATGCCTATTATTCAGGATTGCCACTTGATTTTGCAAGAACGGTTTTAGGTGGAGATTATTTGTATAAAGAAAACGGACAAGAAAGCAATTTTGATGCCGAAGAATTTAAAGCTAATGCAAGAGTAAAAGAATTAATGGATAATGGATATGCCATGTCATTTGATGAATTGTTTTCTAGAAAATTTCAATCCTATGCACATCCTGCTTTTTTAAATGGTGAAGTAGCGATGATGCCATTTAGTGCATGGATGTTAAGATATGTTCAAGATTCAGAAAATTTTCCTCATGACTTTGTAACGACTTTTGCACCATATCCGACAACTGCAGAAGGCGTGGAAAATAATTATCAGGGACAGTTAAATAATCATTTAAGCATTAGTAGTAATTCCCAGTATAAAAATGAAGCTTGGGAGTTTATGAAATATTGGATTACTGAAGGGTCACAATATATGTATGCTGGAGGTAAACTTCCTGTTTGGAACAAGGCAGATCCAGGAGAGGTTCTTAAAGGTATACTTGGAGAAAATGCTTCGGAGTTATTTGACATAGATGCATATAGAGAGGTAATGCTAAATGAAGATTTAGAATTTATTGTGGATACAATTACAACAGCTTACCCACAGATTATGCAGATTTATAAAGAAGAGTCAGAAATGTACTTCTTAGATGTATATAGTAGTCAAGACGAGTATCTTAGTATACTAAAGGAAAGATCTGACGCGGCAATCAAAGAGGTTGCAGAATAATAAAAACAATCGAAAGACCGATGATTCGGTCTTTCGAAATATTAAGGATGTGTATTTATGAAAAAAAGAAAAGTTAATTGGACTGCACTTATGTTTATCGCGCCAAACTATATAGGATTTGTTATCTTTATCTTACTTCCGGTCATATTTTCCTTAATTATATCTTTTACAGATTATAATGTATTTAAAGGTTTTGCCGGTATGAAATTCAATGGATTTGAAAATGCAATCAATATGTTTACAGATCCTTGGTTTATTGATGCGGTTAAAAATAATTTGAAATATACACTGATTACAATTCCGATAATGATGGGACTTTCTGTAGTGTTATCAATTTTTCTCAATAATAAAGTGTATTTAAAAAATTTCTTTAGAATTATCATTTTCATTCCATACATTTCAAGTATAGTTGCAGTTTCTGCTATATGGAGTATGATGTTTAATCCGTCTCAAGGAATAATAAATCAATTCCTTCAGAGTATTGGAGTCGAAAATACGCCCGGATGGTTAGGGAGTATTTCGTGGTCGCTTCCGGCGATTATGATTGTGGGAATATGGATGGGACTTGGTTATAATACAGTTGTATATATGGCAGGATTGCAAAGTATCGATTCGAATTTATATGAAGCATCAGAAATTGATGGTGCAAATGGATTTCAACAATTTTTCCATGTCACATTACCCATGTTGTCAAGTACGACTTTTTTCTTGCTCATTACCAATATAATATATTCATTTCAGGTATTTGGTACAGTAAATATCATGACGGGAGGAGGGCCAGGGCGCTCCACAACGGTTATTGCACATTATATTTATTTGTCTGGGTTTAGATATAATAAAATGGGGTATGCATCTGCAATGGCATGGGTATTATTAATGGTAATCTTTATAGTAACCTTGTTTCAATGGCGAATTCAAAAGAGATTCGAAGCTAGACAGTAGACTGGAGGAAAAAATGACTATAAAAACAACCGTTCGGAAATCTTTATACACACTTGTAATTGGAACAATATGTATCTTAATTGTATATCCGTTTATTTGGATGATTGTATCTTCCTTTAAACCGCTTAATGAAATACATCAATTTCCACCTAAATTATTCACAAGTAATATGTCTTTTGACAACTTTAAGGTGGTTTTATTCGAGCAGACACCGTCCTTTTTGCTATATTTCAAAAATACATTAATTACAACCGTCGTATCTGTTTTAGGAACGATGATTACAGCATCAATGGCCGGATATGCTTTTGCTAAAATGGAGTTTAAGTATAGAGATAAACTTTTCCTCTTATATCTAGTGACAATGATGGTTCCTTTTCAAGTGCTCATGGTTCCACAATTTATTCTATTTAAATATCTTGGTATTTTTAATACTTTATTTGCCCTCATATTACCAAAACTATTCTCTCCATTAAGCACCTTCCTAATGCGACAGTTTTATGTGGATATCCCAACTTCTATTATTGAAGCGGGCCGAATTGATGGTGCTAGTGAAGCTATGATTTTTTGGAAATTAGTATTTCCATTAGCAAAACCAGCCATGGCAACCGTTGTAATCTTGAATTTTGTCTGGCGTTGGAATGATTATGAATCACCTTTGATTTTTCTTACAGATAGTCAATATTACACATTAACAGTAGGACTGACAAATTTTATTGATGAAGCCGGCGTGGCTATGGATCATTTGATCATGGCAGGGGCATCGGTTGCAATGATTCCTATGTTGATTATTTTCTTAATATGTCAACGATATATGATTGATGGGTTAACATCAGGAAGCGTAAAGGGATAGAAATAAACATATTTATTTGATAGGTATTACCTACAGTGCTCAAAAGAACATTTATGTTATAATAATATTAGACAAATGAAAAATAATTTCAATTGACGACCAAGTGTCAGAAGATGAAACGACGGAAGACTTAGGAGAAGACCAAGAGGTGGAGGAAGATTAGGAGGGGATCTACGTGAATAGCTTTAACTTGTCTACTAATGAACTCGTGGAAGCTTTTGAAGAGACAAGTTTCAGTCAACCATTGCAGCTGATTTATGATTATGAAGATAGTCTGTATGTTTATGTTGTTGAAAAATAGGGGCTCATAAAGAGAATAAACACAAGAAATAATACAATGGAAGTTTTTATGGACTTAAGGCAAACTGTTGATACATCAGAAAATGAAAAGGGATTATTGGGACTAGCGTTTGATCCGAATAATAACGCTTAGAACCTCAGCAATTTATTAGGGGAAATACTAAGAATTGATGCTGATATTACGGCAGATAATTAAAGCTACATAATAACGAAAGGCAATCCTTTTGCAAGAGAAATTGATGCAATGGGTGAAATATAGGCATACGGACTTCGAAATCCATTGAAATTTAGTGTTGATAAGTATAGAGAAATCATTTTTGCAGGTTATGTCGGACAAAATACCATTGAATAAATCGATGTTATTGAAAGTGATCCTATTGATCCGGTTTATGAGTATCCTCATTCTGAAGGTCGATCAATAAATAGAGGATATACGTATTATGGTGATGCATTACCGAATCTTTTCGGTTTCTTTGTCTACAGAGATTTTACTTCAGGAACAATTTGGGGACTACGGATTGATCAAAATAATCAAGTACACAATGAAACAGTCTTCCCCACAGATTTAAGAACGTCGTCATTTGGATTGGATGCAAATAATGAACTGGACATTATTGACTTTACAGGTGGCATATATCAAATTGAGGAGGTAGATGAGTAATGGAGAGTAATCAAATATCAAATAGCATATATATTTCTATGGCTTCGCTGGAAGTCTTGATTATATGTGTAACAGGGATGGAAACATATTATTATGGAATATTGTGGCTTTTTCCATTAATGCTATTTTTAATTCCAGCCTATAGAATCGTGAAGCCGGAGTTGGCAAATAATAAAAGGGACAGATAGTTTAAGTCCCTTTATTTTTCTATAATAGCTTTCACCGATGAGGCATATTCGGATAAGGTCATCCCTGTTGTTGTCTTAAAGATTCGCGACAGATAGTGAATGGAACTATAACCAAGTAATTCTGCGATTTCAGTAAAGTTATGGTTTTCCTCACGAATAAGACGCTTGATTTCATCCATTTTCATGGCTTTAAAGTAGTCCATTACACTGTGACTGGTCCCGTCTTTAAATAATTTTTGAAGGGAAGATCGACTCAGTAGAGTGCTTTTACATATGTCTTCAAGAGTAAGTGGCTGATGAATGTTTTCCTGTAGATAATTTATGACAATGGCAAGCTTGTCTTCGCGCATATATTCATGGATGGAAGAAGAGATCTTAACTTCTTTTTCATAATTCGCATGGTTTTCCAAAATCTCTAATAAAAAAAGTTCCAAATACATTACAATATATTGTTCGGATAGGGTAGGCGTGTTAATGCGCTTATCCATTTTTTTTAGCATGGGATCATTTAAATTATTGGAAAAGGTTGCTTGAGCAGCGGCAACGATTTTGCCAAGATACGTATGGAGATGTCCATCGATAGACAAGATGCGCTGCTTAAAATAGTCCATGGATTCGCTCTGACATTCAAAGGCAATCACGACAAGGTTAGGGGCGCTTTCGCCATTAGCAAGAACAGTGTGCCATTCGTTAGGTTCGTGAAAGATTACCTGTCCTTTAGACAGCATATACATGGTATCTCGTGCCTTGACATTAATATGTCCCTTGTCGACATATAGGAACTCCCAAAAATTGTGGCGTTCACCTTCAAAGATGTAATTTTTTGAGTACTCAAAATAGTGTACTGTAATGATGTTGTCAATGGAAATCAAACGATGAATCGGTGTAAGTCCATAACCATCAATAGTGTTAACCATGAAAAACTCCAATCTGAACCAATAAATAGTTTCCTCTTCTATTATACAATCGATTGTACAAAAAGAGTAGAAGAAAGTACAAATACATGTTAAGAAAAAGTTGTTATGATATAGTTAAGATCAAAGTGTTATGGAGGTATAAAATGAAAAAACCAGTATTAGTTGTTTTAGCAGCAGGAATTGGAAGTCGCTACGGTGGATTAAAGCAGATGGACCCAGTAGGGCGTTATGATGAGGCAATTATCGAATACTCTGTTTTTGACGCAATTGAAGCAGGATTTGAAGAAGTTATTTTTATTATTAACCATAAAATTGAGAATGATTTTAAAGAAATTATTGGAAAGCGAGTTGAGCCCTTTATACGTGTACAATACGCCTTTCAAGAGTTAGACGATGTGCCTTGTGAAATCGTGATTCCAAAAGATAGAGTTAAACCCTTTGGTACGGCACATGCAGTGTATGCAGCAAGACATTTGATTCAAGGACCCTTTGCAATCATCAATGCGGATGATTATTATGGCAAAGAAGCTTTTGCACAGCTATATACATTTTTAAAGGATGAGAAAAAAAGTGAGCGTGCATACGCGATGGTTGGATATATGTTAAAAAACACTGTGACGGAAAATGGATATGTTTCTCGAGGAATATGTAGCTTAGATGAAGATGAGAATCTGAAAAACGTTGTGGAGCGTGTACATATTGAAAAACGTCCACAAGATATCGCCTACTTAGAAGAGCAACAGTGGACAACACTTCCAGAAGAGACAATTGTATCAATGAATATGTGGGGACTTAAACCTTCCTTCCTTGAAGAAGTTGAAGCGACAATCGTAGACTTTTTGTCAGCGGCCCTTGAAGCTAATCCCTTAAAGAGTGAGTTCTATCTTCCTTATGTCGTTGATCAAATGGTTCAAAAGGAAAAAGCGCAAGTGAAAGTTTTAAAAACTTCAGAAAAATGGTATGGAGTGACGTATCAAGAAGATAAAAAGACAGTGGTGGAAGCAATCAACACGATGATTGATGAAGGAAAATACCCTGAAAAATTATGGAGGACAAAATAATGGCATATAATTTTGATGTGATTTGCAAGCAATTTCAATGGAACGGAGAATTTGACAGTATTCGCCCATATGGGGATGGACATATCAATGATACATATCTTGTGACAATGCAAGACGCAGAACAAAAGGTTCTATACATATTACAGCGCGTAAATCATAATATATTCAAGCAAACCCAAGAGTTAATGGAAAATATCGAAAAGGTGACCGGCTATTTGGTTTCGTATATTCAGAAACATCCTTTGCCCAATTATGAGGTGTTGACGTTGGTGGCGACTTATGGCGGACAAAGCTTCTATAAAGATGCGGACGGTAACTTTTGGCGTTCATATGAATTTGTACATAATGCGACCGGGCATTTATTTGCAGAAAATGCAACCATGCTCTATGAAGCAGGACGAGCGTTTGGATTGTTTCAACATATGCTCAAGGACTACCCTGCAGCAACATTACATGAGACGATTCAAGGATTTCATAATACCCGACAACGGTATGAAAATTTTATGCGATCTTTAGAAAAAGATGCAAAACAGCGTGCTAAGGATTGTCAAGCAGAGATTGATTTCACGACCCAACATGAAGGAATAACGAAGCTGATTTTGACAGAAATGGAAAAGGGAAACATACCAACACGTGTGACCCATAATGATACGAAGATTAATAACGTGTTACTAGATGATGCGACAGGTAAGGGGCGTTGTGTCATTGACTTGGATACCGTAATGCCTGGAAGCGCTCTCTATGATTTTGGTGATGCGATTCGTTCATGTGGAAGTACGCTAGAAGAAGATGCACAAAATTTAGAGGACATGGATGTAGACTTGGAGAGATTTGAAGCGTATACTAAAGGATATCTTGAGATAATGAAAGATGAATTAACGGCGAAGGAACTAGAATTATTGCCAATGAGTGCCATTATCATGACCTTTGAGTGTGGGATGCGCTTTCTTACGGACCACTTGGACGGCGACACATATTTTAAAGTCCACAAAGAGAATCACAATTTGATTCGAGCAAAGAATCAATATGCATTTGTGAAAAAAATGGAAGAAAAATTACCGCTTATGGAAGCGATTGTAAAAAAATATATTTAATAACAGAAGGGAAGGTACAATGAAGATACTTGTAACTGGTGGAACCGGATTTATTGGAAGTCATACATGTGTAAAATTATTAGAGGCTGATCATCAAGTGGTTATTATTGACAATCTTGTCAACTCAAAAAAAGAAATCGTCTCAAAAATCGAGACACTTGGTAAAAAAAGTGTGGAGTTTTATGAAGGTGATATTCGTGATGAAGAAAAACTAGACGAAATCTTTAATCATCATGCCATTGATGCGGTGATTCATTTTGCAGGCTTAAAAGCTGTAGGAGAATCTGTCAGCATGCCGTTAGAGTATTATGATAATAACGTGAATGGAACTATTCAATTGCTAAAGGTGATGAAAGCGCATGGATGTAAAAAAATAGTGTTTTCTTCTTCAGCAACTGTCTATGGCATGAATGACAATGTACCCTTTAAAGAAGAATATCCTTTATCAACAACAAATCCTTATGGGGCAACGAAAAAGATGATTGAAGAAATTATGCAAGATCTATATGTGGGTGACGCACAATTTTCTATTGCGTTGTTAAGATATTTTAATCCTATTGGTGCACATCCAAGTGGACTTATTGGGGAAAATCCCAATGGAATTCCGAATAATTTACTCCCATATATTGCCAAGGTTGCAAACGGTGAATTAGAGCAACTGAGTGTGTTTGGTGATGATTATGACACCGTTGACGGAACGGGTGTTAGAGACTATATCCATGTTCAAGATTTGGCCGAAGGGCATATTGCAGCTCTTGAATATGTAAAATCTAATGTTGGTATTGAAGCATTTAATCTGGGAACGGGCGAAGGCTATAGTGTTCTTCAAGTGGTTAAAGCATTTGAAAAAGCGAGCAATAAAACCGTTAAATATCAAGTGGTTAATCGACGACCAGGAGATATTGGTAGCTGCTATGCATCAACACAAAAGAGTAAAAACATTCTAAAATGGGAAGCAAAATTGGATTTAGACACAATGTGTGTTGACGCATGGAACTATGTCCAAACCTGCAAGGAGACGAAGTAGCCGCGCACAATAGAGTTGCTTTTTAGTGACGAGTTGCTTTTTGGAGATTTTCAATTATCCCATTTTCAATATAATAGAATATACATGATGAGGAAGAAAGGCTGATGAATCTATGAATGTATTAATGATTATCTGTGACCAACTCAGTTCAAAGGCACTACGATCATATGGGAATACCTATGATCAAACTCAGTATATGAATGAGATTATTGAAAATGGGATTAGTTATGAACATGCATATACGTCATGTCCGTTGTGCCAGCCGGCACGAGCATCACTCTGGACATCTAATTATCCCCACCAAACAAAAGTGTTAAGTAACCTTCCTGACCAAGGATTTAAAGAGGTAGGTAAGCAATTAACAACTATAGGCGATGTATTTAGCCAGGCAGGCTATGATTGTGTCCATTTTGGCAAGCGGCACGATTATGGAAGTTTGCGTGGTTTTCGCTGTTATGAGGAAAAACAAGTACATATATCAACAGAGCGTGCGGATATCCCATTGGATTATGAGACCTACTATGATATCAACACGTTAAACCAAGCAACGGATTATCTTAAAAATATAGAAAAAGATCGTCCTTTTTTTGCTGTCGTTGATTTTCAAAATCCACATAATATCTGCTCTTATATTGGCAATTATCAAAAAGAACATCAAGTTCAAGAGGTGAAGAGCCTTCCAAGTTTACCTAAAAACTTCGAAACAGATGACTTGAAAAACCGCCCTTCATTTATTCAGTACATGTGTTGTGCTCATCGTAGACAAAGCCAAACAACAAGCTGGAACGGCGAGGATTACAGGTATTATTTGAATGCATACCATCATTTTATAGAAAAAGTTGACGCGCAGGTCGGAAAGTTGTTGAAAGAATTAGAAGCAAGCGGTAAAATGGATGAGACATTAATTGTCTTAACAGCAGACCATGGCGAAGGTATGGCAGCGCACCGCTTAGTAACCAAATATGGTTGCTTTTACAATGAAAGCAATGAAGTACCTTTAGTATTTTATCATAAGACGCAGTTGAGCAAAAAACGTATTGGGGGTAATGTTTCTTTAATGGACGTCATTCCTACAATAACAGATTTTTGCGGTCTTAATGTGTCAAAAACTTGGGAAGGCATAAGTTTGATGTCTACCTTTGAAAGGGAAGCGGCCTCGCCAAGAGATTATGTTATTGGACAGTGGTATGATGAATTTTTAGGTTATATTGTCCCTGGACGAATGTATCTTGATGATAGATATAAATACACGGTATATCACGATCAAGAGGGTATAGAAGAAGAACTATACAGTAGATGCGAAGATCCTCTTGAACAGACAAATCTCGCAGCAAAACCAGAATATGGAGCTGTTCTTAATGGATACCGTGAAAAATTAGGTCAGTATCTTGATAAGACAAAAGACCCGTTTAATACTTTGCGTGGCGCATATGAAGAAAAGTATCGCCGTCATCCGTTGGGCTATACGCACCATCAAGGGGTGAATGCAACGTTAGAATATGAGCGTTTGAAAAAAAGCCGATAAAAAAAGGAGAACACAATGCGAATTATAGTGAAAGGAAAATACGAAAAAAGAGTTTATCAGATATTTTTCGCAATATTTATCTTTATTAGCTTTATGTTCATTGGCGTTTTTTCATATAATTTGTTTAGACAAGATAAAAAGGACCAGGAAAATATGTTGCTTCAAACCCTTGAAGCCAATCGTAGTAACAGTCAGCTACGGCTAGAAATTGCGATGAATGAATTTGAAAATGTGGTTAATCATGAATATATTCGGTCATATGTAACCGAAGATGAAGGAAGCTTAATGTATTTTTATGCAATCAAATTGCAACAAGAATTACAAAAGGCAGTTTCACGGGTCAATAATATTAGCTTTGATATTTATATTACACCTGTAGATACCGAAAAACCTGTGCTAACATCAACGTCAAGTGAACAAAGCGGTCAGTTTTTTGAGACAACACTGGCGATGTCAGAGCAAGAGCGCGATCAACTCTTCTATGAATTTGTACAAGGACGCAAAGAAAAGGTTATGATGCAGCAAGTAGAAGACGAGCAATACATTATGTATGTGACCCGTCGCGCGTTTGAAGAAAAAACGGTGCTATTTTTTCTGGTTATCAATACCGAGAGTCTGATAACATCGGGAGAAGAATATACCTGGTTCCTGTGTAATGATGAAGGGATTTTTGCATGGAATCAAGCGGGTAATATTGATAGAGAAGGGTTGTATCAAAGATTTAGTGAGCAATCGCAACAAGAGCGTATTGTGTATGAGAATCATGAGTTTTTTGTATATCCATATGCAAATATTGATTGGACCATTTTGGCTGAAGATACGTCGGATAATAACAACTTCGCATATGTCCTGATACGTATGTTACTTCCAAGCTTGTTTATGGTGTTTGTCGCTATTGTGGGCGCCATTATTTTTTCAAGGCTGTTATACCGACCGATATATGATCTCATGACGGAACTTGATAGTGTAAAGCATAACTCTAAATATGATGAAATCAAGATATTACATACAAAAGCATCAGAAGTCAAAGATTTGAATATACAGTTGCGAAGTGCAATTAATGAGCGGGACCGTTTGATGGAGCATAAGACCAACCGTGATCTTTTATTTGGAGTAAAAGACAAAAAAAGCCAACTCTATAATCAAAAGGCTGAAGATAAATCATTTGCGGTTGTTCTTATAGAATTTATCGGCAATGAACAATTTGGAGATCAAGAAGTTCAAATATACAAAAATGAAATTGTAGAATTTGTGCAAAACTCTCACGGTGTACGCTTTGCAAATCTAAGTACAGGGATTTGTGCGCTTATTGTAGAAGCGAGGACGTTAGATAAGGTAAAGAAAAAGCTACAGCCATTGATTAACAATATATATCTTGAAGGAGAGACCAGGATGTTCGCTGCGATTAGTGATGTCCGGGTAGGCTTTGAATCTATCAAAGAAAGTTATGAAGAAAGTCAAAAAATACTAGAATATCGCTTTTTATATCGTACACAAGTTATGTTAACGATGGATATGATTCGAAAAAAAGATAAAAAAGTACATTATTATCCTTTGAATTTGGAAAACCAATTGATACATCAAGTTGTCTTAGGGGACGAACAGGCGCTTACGATTTATGATCACATTCTTGAAGAAAATGATGTCTATCGTTCGCTGGAACTTGAAGCTAGACAAAGTTTAGTTCTGGTTCTTATCGGAACCTTACAGCGTATTATTCAAGAGTTAAAGGTGACACCGGAAGAAGTATTTGAAAAGAAGATAGACTTTTGGTCGCTAGCAGATAAGTGGAACCAAGACGAAGTGTTTAACATTTTACGCAACAGCATTGATTGGCTATGCTTGTATGTACGTGACCAAAGTCAAAAAGAAGAAAGTCAGTTAGGTCAAGAGATGCTTCGCTTTATTGAAGAAAATTATCAGGAAGATATTATGCTGATTGATTTGGCCGAACGCATGAACATCTCTGAAAAGTATTGTGGTATACTTTTTAAAAAAGAAACTGGAGAGAACTTTAAAGCACACTTGAATCAATATCGCATTCGAAAGGCAGTAGACATTTTACATACGAAAAAAGAGATTAAAGTGGCAACGCTTGCCAAAGAGGTTGGATTTAACAGTGCAAACACCTTTATACGAGTGTTTTCAAAGACAATGGGGATGACACCCAAACAATACAAAGACCGAATAGATGAGCAATAACAGAAGGCGAAAGCCTTCTGTTTTGCTTTTTGAAGGGTGTGTTGAAAAATCGTGATTGACAAAAAAGGGCTTTTGAAGATGTTTTGAAAATCGAAGATAGATTTTTAGATGCAAATGCGCTTATAATGAGTTCACAAATTCGATGAGCGAATTGAATTTTTGAAAGGAGAAAACGATGAAGAAGAAGTTATCATTACATATGATTGGAGGAAGGATAAAGCGCGATTGGGATTTATACTTACTCCTATTACCCGGATTGTTATGGTATTTGGTCTTTGCATACAAACCGATGTTGGGACTGCGAATGGCGTTTTATGATTATAATGTTTTTCGGGGGTTTGAAGGTAGTACATTTGTAGGGCTTGAGAACTTCATGTATTTTTTAAGTGGAACGGACTTTGTGCGAACATTTACCAATACAATGATGATTGCGTTATGGCAAATGCTTATTGTGTTCCCTTTACCTATATTTTTAGCAATTATGATTACAGAGATGCGTAATAAATTTATAAGTAAATTAACACAGACAGCGACGTTCTTGCCTTACTTTATTTCGGTTGTTGTTGTATGTGGGATGACGATTAATTTCTTATCGCCAAGTACAGGAGTGATCAACTTCATGCTGCAAAAACTAGGAATGGACCCGCAATACTTTATGGTTAAGCCAGAGTATTTTAGAGGCATCTATACGACAATGACGTTATGGATGACTGCAGGATTTAACTCCATCGTATATATTGCAGCTATTATGGGAATCGACCCACAATTATATGAAGCGGCAAAAGTAGATGGAGCCGGAAAGTGGCGACAAATTACAGCCATTACCTTACCAAATATCTTACCAATTATTGTTGTTATGTTTGTACTTAACATTGGAAAAATGGTTAAAGTCGGATTTGAAGCTATTTTGCTTTTATATCGCCCAACAACATATGAGACTGCAGATGTTATAGCAACCTATGTATATCGAACAGGAATCAGCAATGGTGACTATGGATTGGCAACGGCAGCAGGTTTATTTGAAGCGTTATTTGCACTTATCTTAGTTGCGCTTGCAAATCGAGTCAGCAAGAAAATTTCAGAAACGGCATTATGGTAGGAGGTGATTCCATTGAAAATAAAAAAATCAAGTCAATTAGTTACTCGTAATGAAAAGGTGTTCTCATTTTTTATGAGCGTTGTGGGAATCATCATTACAATACTTAGTCTGTATCCGATATATTATGTTATTATCGCATCGGTAAGTAAACCATTTTTTGTTGAAAATGGTGATGTGATGTTTTGGATTAAAGGTTTTAATTTAGAGAGTTATCGACAAGCATTTGCAAAAGACGGAATATGGTTAGCCTATCTAAATACATTCTTCTATACAATTGTCGGTGTTATGGCAAATATGTTTTTTACAGCAACAATGGCATATGCTTTATCAAAACAACGCCTCATGTTCCGTAAGTTTTTTACGATTATGACCGTATTTACGATGTGGTTTAACGCAGGAATGATTCCTTTATATATGACATTTGTTAACTTAAAGTTATTAGATACGCGAACAGGAATCATTATTGGTTTTGCATTAAATACATACAACTTAATTATTTTAAAAAGCTTTTTTGAGCAGGTACCACAATCTTTGGAAGAGGCAGCATTTATTGATGGCGCTTCCAACTTAAGAATTTTTTATCATATTTATTTGCCGCTATCTAAGCCGGCCCTTGCGACAGTAGGAATGTTTTATGGGGTTTCTCGATGGAACGGATACTTCTGGGCGATGAACTTGTTAAAAGATGATAGCAAAATACCGTTGCAAGTTTTATTGAAAAAATTGATTGTAGACCAGGTGGCCAATGAAACAGAGGCAGGAATTATTACGATGGACTCCCTAGCATCACCTACGACGGTTATTTATGCGATTATTATCATTGCTATTGTACCTATGGCGGTTGCCTAC
>AYRG01000046.1_pt1 | contig 43170 bp, 39 predicted proteins | sample 183771 | NCBI WGS metagenome assembly AYRG01 (sample SAMN02391472, study PRJNA226580) | bioreactor metagenome | isolation source: day 33 sample from continuous culture bioreactor with low C:N ratio... | place: Germany: Bremen
ATCAAGCTTTACAAAAGCACAAGCAGCCACTGCACAATCAGCAGTGAACTCAGCTATTACAAGCTTGAATACCATGAGAGCAGACATCGGGTCTACTCAAAACCAAGTTGAAAGTGCAGTTCGAAACTTAATGACTCAAGCAACTAACGTTAAAGCAGCGGAAGCCATTATTCGAGATGTAGATTATGCATTAGAAAGTGCAAACTTCAACAAACAAAACATTATTGCACAAGCCGGAACGTATGCGATTTCGCAAGCAAATTCTGCACAGCAAAATGTATTGAGATTATTACAATAATCTTTAACTTCGTTCTCTTTTTAAGCCTAAACCCCACAAAAGGGTTTAGGCTTTTTTATATCTGTTTTAAATATGAGGTATATTTATCCAATAATTTATCCAATTGAGATAAAAAAACATTTTCAGCTTTTTGCAGTTTGTCCTTCTCTTTGGGTAAATTTTGAGTATTTAAACAGTAATAGATATACTGTAACATAACATTAAAGAAGTGAATAAATACAACTAAAACAAAACTGCAATACACAGAAGGGAAAAAGAAAAGTTGAAGTAATGCTTCAATTCTGGCATTAAACTCTTCAAACGTTGTTGAAGGATGGTTTTTACATTCAGACAACTTTCGTTTTAAATCTTCTAAATACGCCCGTTCTTCAAGTAAGTCTTCTTGGTCTTGTTGAGAGAGTTGTGTTTTTGAGATATTATGCAAAAACAGACCCAGTTTTTCTTTGAGTGTCGTTTTATCCAAAGAAGTGAAATGATCGGTATCGAGCGTTTGAATCGAAGTGGGAATGGTTCCTTGAATAAATGCACCATGAGGGCTTAAATTGTAAATGCTTTGATTGGAAAGTTTAAGCATGGTAATGTTACTGCTTAATGCATTAGCTGACATAGCAAAAAGGCGATTGGTATAGACTTTTTGTACTAAGTTTCCTTCAATTTCTATTAACTCTTCATCAAAAGTAAAAGTGTTGGAGTGCTCTTGTTGTTTTCTGGTTTTATAATCATCGTCATAACTTTTTGAGGAGTAACCGTGAGTATGAGTATCCCCTGTTTTTTGATTAATGGCAAAATCCAATCCCAAATAGTAGATATTTTTAAATTTTAAACCCAACAAAATACTGGCTGAAACTTCACCGACACTAAACCCTTTATAACAAATATTGCTCGAATGAAGAGGTTTATTGATCTCAAATAAAAAGAGATTGTCTGGATTGAATTTTTTTAATATTCTGCCATCGGTATTCATTGAGGCAAAGATAAAACTGTTGTGAATGTATTGAATGTTTGCATCATCAAAGTGTTTTTTATTTAAAACAGTAAATTGAGGGTCTAAGGTTGTAACAATATCAGGAATAATACCATGTTTTGCCAATGTTTTGTAGGTTGCCCCAATGGCAACAAGGATAAATTTGTCTTTGTTCTCTTTAACCCATTGAATGTTTTCATGCAAAGAAGGCCCCGCTGCTAAAAAAAGAACAGGCGTTTGAGTAAAAGAATCATCATACTCTGATTTAAATTGCAAAACGGGGTATTTATTGATGCGTGTTGCTATGTTTTTCCAAATATTTTCTAGCATCATATGATAATTAAAAGAGGTACTTTTATGAGCTAAAATTGAAGTTAAAATATGATTGAAGTACTCTTCAATATTGTAATCGGTTGTAAAATATTTTATGTTGTAATTTTCGTAGGGTTTATGGGTTAAAAAACGTTCAAGTTGTTCATCTAAAATATGAGAATCCTCCATAATAGAAAAAACAACCGTTTTTCCCTCTCTTGCTAAATTGCTGTAGTCAACAACAAAGAGTGAAAGCCTAAAAAGTTCGAGATTTTGTTCACAAACAAAAAAGTCTTTGGCATTGGTTTTTTCTAAAATCAGTGGAATATGCCGTCCTAATAGTGTGCCTATAAACATAAATTTATCGATATATTTGTATTTTTTAAATTTGTAGTCACCGATGGTATTATTAAAAACATTAAAATACTCAAATATATCATTGACAAGAAGTTTATTGGAATAATCAAAATCACAAAAATATTCAACTTCATCAAAAATGCTGTTAAAGTGTTTGCCTTGAAAAATTTGTGGGTCTAAAATAGAAAAACTTCCTTTGGAAGTAAAATCGATTTTATTAAAGGCTGTTCGATTGTATTTTCTGGGTTTTTTCTCGTAAAGATAGGATTTGTTTTTGTGGTCATAAATATCAAAGTCCCCATCTTTTTCTAAAAATTCTAAGGAGTAATTCTCTTTAAAAACGCCACTGTTAATTGCTTGAGAGAGGGCATCAACTCTTTGATACAAACGATTATCATACTCATTTAAAAAAGATAAATTGGCTAAAAAAGTGGTAATAAGTGCATTTTGTAACTGTTCTTGTGCATTCTCTATGGACATAGAATAAACCTTGTTTTAATATTTGAAATATTATACTACGACATGAATAAAAATCAAGAATTAGAAGCCCTTTATGACACGGTAGCTCAACTTTATTTTAAAAATATTCAGTTTCTAACCAAACATTATCCTGCTCTTTTACAGAAAATCAAAGCATTTGAATCTTTAAAAAGGGAGAACTATTTTTTAGAGTTTATTGATAACCATTTTGAACTCGTTGATTCCAAGGGAAAACATTATTATCGGTGTAATCCTTTTTTTGATGCTTTACATCGATGTAAAAATATTGATCAAAAACCCTCTTTTAATCTTTTGAAAACTTCAGAAATCAAAAAAGCAGTTTGTTATAGAAATAGCATAAATGCCTTTGAGTATATCAATGAATATCTGCAACTGTTCCAAGAACAAAAAAGTAATGGCTTTGAAAAGTTTGTTTTTTTAGGAACACTTTTAGGCGTGCATTTAAATGATTTAGCCAATGTGTTGCATTCAAACGTCTATTTGATACTTGAACAAAACATTGAAATTTTTAGGCTTTCTCTTTTTTTAACCGATTATGAAGCTCTTAATTGTGGTGCAACTTTGTTTTTTTGTATTAATGAGGATGAAAATTCTCTCAATGATAGTATCAAACAATTTTTAAAATACAAAACGGAATACAATCATCGAATAGGATTTGAAGTTTCCCATGAAAACAGTTTAGGTTTGATTGATGCGGTTACAAAAGCGTGTATTGATCATGACCCCTATAATTATCCTTTTTCGGAATATCTTATCAGTTTAAAACGAGCATTTTTTTACAAACAACATTCACTGTTTGGAATTTTAAACTGTAAAAAGAGTCATCAAGTATTGAATGCTCCCATTTTATTTTTAGGCGCAGGTCCTAGTTTGGCTTCCAATATTGAGTGGGTCTATTTGCATCAAGATGCCTTTATTATTGTGTGTGCAGCAGCATGTTTAAGACGCTTAGAGCTTTTAGATATTGTTCCTGATATTATTTTAAGTGTCGATGGGCAGTATAAGCAAGTTATTCGACAATTTGATGTCAATGAAAAATATTATCACCATTCACTTATTGTTGCTTCAACCAAAACCGATTTGGACGTGGCACAAAAATTCAATCCACAAAACAGTTTTTATATGCCAGACAACCTTGAAGTGTTTGAAAACACAGGGTATTTTACCGGAGTTACAGTAGGCGATGTGGGTTTAGATTTTCTTTTACGATTTGGAGCAAAAGAGATTTATATGCTTGGATTTGATGCAAGTGTCTCTAAAACCGGCAAAACACATGATGGCATTTATAAAAATAGTACCGTCGCACTTCAAGAAAGCAACGTGTTACAAAATAGTGGGTTAAAGACAAAAACCGATTTAATCAAAGTCAAGGGAAATTTTGAAGATGAGGTTCATACTTTTATGCAATATAAGCAAATGATTGATTCCATTGCTCAAATAACGGCACAAAAATCTTCAGATGTAACGATTTATAATCTTTCCAATGGAGCCTATTTTTATCATACGATACCTTTGAAAAAAGAGAGTATGGTTTGGGATTCTTTTCATTTTTTAAATAAAGCTGATCTTCATAAGAGAGTAAAAGCGCAATTGATTGAACAATCCAGTAAAAACTTAACTCAAAGAGATATTAACGATATCAAACAAGAACAAAAAATTATTAAAAAACTTCAACGCATCGGTTCTTCAAAAACAACCCAAGAGTTTTTGAAACTTCAAAGAACGTATAAAAACTCCTTGTCACTTCAAATTTTGGAGAAATTTTTTAATTTAATCACCCCATACAGCAGAGGTAAAAATAGAGTAAAAGCAGAAGAATTGGAGTATTTTCAATATAGGGAAGTTGTAAAAGAGTTGGAAACTTCATATCAACTTTAATATTATCCAATTCTTTAAATTAAATAAAACTGTAATTTGATTTTAAGTTGATTTATCATAAAATCAATGAATTAATTAAAAGAGGAATACTCTATGTCTTCACTTCAAAGAGAGTCGAAAATATACGGTGCAGTTGAAAGCGAAAGTTATATTACTTTTACAGGTTTTTGTAAAAGAATTTATGATACCGCTCAGCAAAGTGTTGATGTATTTATTGATGAAGAAAAAGTTGCTACACTGCTTGCCAATGAAAAAATCCGTGACATAGAAGAAAAATACGAAGTATTTGATACCAATGGATTTTGTTTTACTTACGAATTGCCCAAAAAATATATTGGACAAAAACACAAATTGGAGTTTAAAACACAAGAAGGAAAACAACTTCTACACTCTCCTACTCATACCATTGACAAGTTCAGTCCCTTGTATAATCAAGCGATGTTTATTGAGAGTTTACATCAACCGATACAATATCATGCACTGGAAAATGGCTATACTAAAAATGCCTTAAGTTTTATAGCCATTGAAGAGAATTTAGGTGATGAAGCATTTATTGAGTTTATCCTTGAAATGTCTAAAAAATACAAAGAGTTAAGCTTGAGTATTGTTTACTTTAATGAACACCAAAAAAATCAAGCCACGAAAATTTTCAATCAAATCAAAAATAAAAATTTTATCAATCCTTCAAGTGTTGAAGAAATTATTAAAAACAGTGAAATTTATGTGCACAATGTTATTGAAGAGTTTCGATTTACAATTAATGAAGAGTATTATAAAAAAGTTAAAAATATTCAAGCCATCAAAGAAAATCTCTTTATGGTAGAACTTACACGAAAAGCCAAAAAGAAAAAAGATATGGCTGAAATGGTTGTAGATACAGTAACTCCTATTTTATTTGAGACTTCCGTTGTATCACAAATGTTTAAAGAGGACGAAAGATACAATGAGTTTGTGTTTATGAATTCACTTGGAAGAGTTGATGAAGAGAAAGTCAAAAATATGTATTGTCCGAATGGTATTGGTTTTTTAGCTACTAGTGAAAATCTCGCAGATGAAGAGTTTGTAAGATATATAAATGAATTGGCCATTAAATTTCCTGAGATTGTTTTAAATATTTTTTATTTAAAACAATCTCATTTAAAGATTATTGAAAATATTTTTAATTTTCAGAATTTAGAATTAATATTTTTAACCCAAATATCTCAAGTTTTTCAAAAAATTTCTGTATTCCTTTTAACCGGAAATGAATCTGAGATGAAATTAAGAACTAAAATATCCTTTTTTACATCTTGCATTTATCTTGATTTTTCAATTAAATACACTATTGAACAATATGAAAAGCTTTATAAAAACTATTATGAATTATTTTTTCAGAATTATGAGTTATTCAAAGTAAGTGTATCTGAACTTGAACAATCCGAGAATTCATTTTTTTGTATAATTTTTAATAAATTTTTTGATAATAAGCAATTCTGTGTTAAAAAAAGTGATTTATATATCTCTTTGTATACAAAAAGAATAAGATTAACATTAGAAAATAAAGAATTTAAAGAATATTTTCTTCAAACAAATAAGACAATGAATCTTTTATATGAAAAAAATATATATGTTAAATAAAGAAAAAATATATATGATTTATGCAAATTTATTTGCAAAAAAGACTTTTGTTAAATGGAATCTTTTTTTATTTAATTTATCTTTAAGAGGATTGGGTATATTAAACTGGAGAACAGATTATTTATCAGGTGAAAAAGATTGGATTAGAAATTATCTTCAAAATATAAAAAACCCATTTATAATTGATGTAGGGGCTCATGTTGGCGATTATTCTAAATTTATTTTAGAAAATTTTAGAACTGCAAAAATTATTGCTTTTGAGCCTCATCCTAATACATATAAAAAATTACAATTAAATTTAATAGACGTTAACTTAGAAAATTTTCAATCATATAATATTGCTATAGGAAAAGAAGAAACAACAATGTATTTATATGACCATGAACAATATGATGGTTCACAACATGCAACTCTTTATGAAGAAGTAATAACAAATATTCATAAAAGTAAAGCTATTGCAACAAAAGTAAAAGTCACCACACTTGACAATATAATAGATTTACAAATACCTATTATTCATCTTTTAAAAATAGATACAGAAGGACATGAATTAGAGGTACTAAAAGGGGCAGAAGAATTACTTCAAAAACATAAAGTTTTATCAATATTATTTGAATTTAACTCAATGAATACTATTAGTAAAACAATGTTTAAAGATTTTTATAATTATCTTAAAGATTATGATTTCTTCCGAATATTGCCAGGGGGTGAAATTTATAGAGTAAGTTGTAAATATAATCCCTTAATTGATGAAATTTATGCATATCAGAATTTTGTTGCTTTACTAAAACGAGAGTTTAAATAAGATGGAATCTTTAGTCCCTGGAGAATTCACCAATACCAATAATATTAATATTAAAATAGAAAAGAAATCTTTAATAACAAGTTTTGATACACATATAATTACTTTTGGTTCATGCTTTGCTCAACATATTCATAATACGTTTGTAAAGATAGGATTAAACTCATTTTATTGTACACATGGAAATTTTCATTATACAGCCAAATCATTACACGCACTTCTAAAAAAATGGTCTCAAAATAATTTTGTTCCTAAATATACAAAAGATGACTTTTATTTACTTAATGACGGATCTGGGTTATATGTTTCTTTATATCATTATAATTTAAAAGATAAAAATATAAATGAACTAATTCAAAAAGCTGAAATATATGATAATAAAATTATAAAGAATATACAACAAGCTAATTTAATATTTTTAACTTTAGGTAATGCTACTTATATTCAACTAAATGATGGAAGACTTGTAAATAAAGTATCTGGAATATTAAAATCTGAGTATACAATAAAGTATTCTTCTACTGAGGAAATCACTATTGAACTAATGGAAATATATACAATCATGAGGTTATTAAATAAAAATTTTACTTTTTTCTTGACTGTATCTCCTCAAAGGTATAACTGGGAAACTGCTTTAGAAAATAAAGATACTATATATTCTGAATCAATAGGACAGCAAAATACAGACCATTGGATTGTAAAAAATAATTTAGACAAGGCAAAATTAAGAATTGCAATAGACACTACAATAAAAAAATTAAAAGAACATGAAATTATTTATTTCCCTTCATATGATATTGTAATCGATGAATTAAGGCAATTTGAAACATTTTCATCAGATATAGATGACTTATTGCACGTAAACTTTCCGAAAACATCAAATTATGTAATAAACAAATTCTTAAATACTTATTGCTCAGAGGATGTGAAAAAAGTTTTAAGTTTTTATCGTAAAGAAATCATAATAAAAGAAAAATTAAAAAGAAAACTGGAGCATTTTAAAAACACTTTTAATATATCTAACGATATCAAAGAATTAATATCTCCAATATCTGAACTTTTAGTTAAAACAAAAGCTTTACATATAATCAATCACTTATATAGAATCTTATCTGAATATAAACAAGAGAAAATTGTTGAGAAACTTTTATATAATAGTAACTTTAAACAAATTAGCAAGAATAAAGAGATTTTAATCAATAAAGTATTAAAAATAATAGATTCTCCAAATCTGTATAATAAAAATAAATCAATTTATATTTATGGAGCAGGAGAAATAGCTAAAATTTTATTAGAAAAAAGTAAATTACTTATGCCCAATATTAAAGGAATAATAGATTCTGAACCCAAAAAAATAGGAACATATCTTTATGGAGTAAAAATTATTTCACCTACAGACTCTGTTATACATGATTCAATTATAATTTTAACACTGCTGAATGATAATAGAAAAGTATACTCTGAGTTGGTAATGACCAAAAATATTGAAATAATAAATATTTTATGAAAGAGAAAAAATGTTAGAGAAAACTTATGAAGTTACAAATCCAATTTTATTAATAGTATTTAAACGAATAAATACTACAAAGAAAGTATTTGAGGAAATTAAAAAAGTCAAACCTAGTAAACTTTATATTTCTTCAGATGGTTCAAGAGATAACAATCCAACGGAACAGGAACAAGTTAATGAAATTAGAGATTTTATTATAAAAGACATTGATTGGGAGTGTAAGGTAGAAACTCTTTTTAATGAAAAAAATTTTGGATGTCAAAAAGCAGTAAGTAATGCAATAACTTGGTTTTTTAAAAATGAAGAACAAGGAATAATTTTAGAAGATGATATATTGCCAAGTATTGATTTTTTTAGATATTGCGATGAATTATTAGAAAAATATAAGAATAACGAACGAATTATGCATATTGCTGGAATGACTTATGTAGAAGGTGATGAAAATAAATCAAGCTATAACTTTTGTAGAACAGGTGGTATTTGGGGATGGGCATCGTGGAGAAGAGCTTGGAATTTATATGAATTAGAAATGGAAACTTTTCCAAAGGCAATGGAAGAAAACATATTGGATGATCTTTTTTTTGGAGAAGAAAGTATAAAAGAATTTTATATTAATATGTTTAAAAAAGCTTATAAAAATACTCATACTTGGGATTATCAATGGACTTATACAAAAATTATAAATAATTCAATAAATATTATGCCCTCTAAAAATTTAGTAAAAAACATAGGGTTTGGTGAAGGTGCAACTCATACAACTAAAGCAAACAAAAAATATCAAGAAATGACAATCTCTAATTTAAAATTTCCATTACTTCATCCAAAATTTATTGTTATTAATAAGAAGTTTGATCATAATAATTTCAATTTTCATTTTAGTAAGTTAACTGTAGAAGAATTAAAATCTTTAATGATAAAAATAACTCAAATTGAAGAAAAATTAAAAAGTAATAATTTAGATTTATATATTTATGGAGCAGGTCAATATGGAAATTTAATACTCAAATATAGTAATTTTATCAAAGAAAGAGTTTTAGGATTTATTGATAGAGATAACAATAAAGTAGGTACAAGTATTTATGAAAAAAGAATTTACAAACTTGACGAAATTGTTAATAATAAAAATGTCATTATAATATTGACAGTTGTTAAAGACAATATATCGATTGAAAATGAACTAAGTTTATATTTTCAAGATAGTACAATTCTAAACATTAATAAAATGTAATGAAAAAAAAGTTATCGTATAATATCTTAATAGCTTTAAATTCTTTTAAAGATGTGTATTCTCAAAAAGAATCAATCAAACTTATAAGTACAATTTTAACTACAATAAATAAAAATGAAAATAGAATATTTAATATAAAATCTGTAATTCTAGCAGATGGCGGAGAATTCTCACATGAAGTAGTTAAGAATAATCTAAATTGCCAAGAAATAGAAGTTTTTAATGTCATTAATCCCTTTAAACAAAAAGTAATTTCAAGTTATTTAATATTAGAAGACAACAGTGCATTTATTAGTTCCTCACATATTTTGAGAATTCTATCTAAAGATGAAAGATATAAAAATCCTTTACATCTTACATCATATGGATTAGGACAATTAATTAATCATGCACTGAAAAAAGGTATTAAAAAAATATTTTTAGGCCTTGGAGGGACAAATACAATTGATGCTGGTATTGGTATGCTTCAAGCACTTGGAGTCCGATTCAAAGATCAAAATAATTTAGAAATAACACCAAGTGATAAAAAATATTTTTCAGGATGTGATTTGTCTACTATTCAGTATATCGAATGTTTAAACATAGAATCTTTTAAGAATATTGAGGTAATTGCTTTGTGTGATGGAGCAATATCAATTGACGAGATGAATACTCCAAATTGTCAAAAAATTGGGAAAACTTTTCAAATAGAAAAAGATGAAATATTAAATCGTATAGAAAATGGTTTACAACAATACTCTAGAATAAATAATGTGGAATTATCTAAAAAATATTTAGGAGTGGCTGGAGGCATTAATTTAAGTTTAAGCTATTTGTTTAAGTTAAATATGAAGTTAGGAATAGACTATTTTGTTGAAAAGTTAAATATTGAGGAAAAAATTAAAAGTTCAGATTTGATTATTACAGGTGAAGGAAAATTTGATAATTCATTTGCAGGAAAAACACCAGTAGGTATAAGTAAAATAGCGAAAAAATATAATAAGCAGGTTTTGTATTTAGTAGGTGATGTTGAAAATAAATATAAGAAACTATTTGATGATGACTTGGCTGTTAATTTGCCAGAATACATACAACAATATGGTATAACTTCAATAGCAAGTTGTCATTTTTTTAATAATAAAATGAATAAACAATCACTAGATTTAGGCGATTATAAAAAGAATACACCAATAGTGTTTGAACGAGCTATAAAGCAGTATTTATTACTTAAAGGATTTATAAAATGAAAGTAGTCTTTTTAATTGCAGGGAAAGGTAGAAGACTAAAAGAGATTACAAAAGATAATCATAAGTCACTAATAAAACTTGATGACAATTCATTAATTCATCATTTGATAGAAAACTTTGTATATGCAGGGTTAACAAATTTTGTAGCTATAGTTGGTCATTGTTCAGATAAAGTTTTGTCGGAATTCAACAAACAATACTCACAAAATATAGACATTGAGTATGTTGAAAACTCAAGATATGAGGAAACTAATAATTTATATTCCTTGTATTGTGCAAAAGATATTTTAGAAGGTGAAGAATTTCTTTTATGTAATGCTGATGTAGTGTTAGATAGAGAAATAATAAAAGATATAGCTTCCATGAAAGATCAATCAGTTATTGCGATAGATGATTTTAAGTATAGTGCACCAGTAGACTCTCCTGGAATTTTAATGGATAATTACAAAGTGTCTGACCTTGGAAGACATATACCATTTGAGGATAATATGGGATACGCCATTGGAGTTTATAAATTCAGTAAAGAGTTATCAAAAGAGTTTTTTAATGAAGCCAAAAAAATGTTAAATCAAAATATAAATGCTGGTTTTCATGATCCTTTACCTAAGTTATTTGATAAATTTGAGGTATTGAAATATAGAACAAAAGATAAATTATGGACAGATATAGACGCATATGAAGATATAGACAAAGCAAGAAAAATACATAATAATATCAAAAATAAATATGAAAGAAATAGTGTCATTTATCCTGATTTAATGACTAAAGTTGTTGCGATAACAGGAGCAGGTGCAGGTATAGGAGAAGCAATAGCAAGAGCTTTTTTAGCACAAGGATCTAAAGTTATATTGATTTCTAGAAGTGATATAACTTGGATTAATGAATATCACCCATCGCAATATATATTCTTAAAAAAAGATATTCAAGAGACAGATTTTTTTAGTAAGTGGTTAGAGAAGTTTTCATCTGAAGGATATAAAGTTGATATTTTAATTAATAATGCAGGAATTATACAACACAACAAATTAATGAACATTACTGTGACAGAATGGGATAGCATTATAAATATTAACAGTAAAGCACCATTCTTTTTAACACAAATATTTGCAAAGCATATGATAAAAAATCAATGTGGAAATATTATCTTTGCGAGTTCTTTTGCAACAAAGTTATCTTCTTTTTCATACGGTATCTATGCCGCTTCTAAGGCTATGATAGTTTCATTGACAAAAAGTTTTGCTACAGAATTAGCTCCGTATAATATAAGAGTAAATTCATTTAGTCCTGGTGTTATCAAAACACAAATGACAAAAGTTGCAAGAGAAAATTATGAAAAAGACATGTTAAATGATATAGCATTGAATAGATTTGGAAGTGCTGAAGAAGTTGCAAAAGCAATTTTATTTTTGGCTACAGAAGAATCTTCATATATTCATGGTATTGATTTAGATATAAGTGGAGGGAAATTTATATCACAAAATTCGAATTTAGCATACAAGGATACTATGTGATAGATAAAATTTCAACAGAGTTTATATCAAAGAATATTATAGAATTTATACAAGATGATAATATAGAGTTAACATGGTTATCAAATTTCGATAGTAAAAAATATGATAAATTTCTAATTTTCATCGATAATAATGTTAATGATATTTGGGGAGATAAACTATTAAATCAATTGAAAGTACATAATAAAGAAATTTATCTTAAAGTTGTAGAATCTACTGAAAAGACTAAATCAATAAGTTTTTTTCCAGAAGCTATTGGCTTTTTAGAATCAAATAAATGTTCTAGATTTGATTTAGTATTTGCTATTGGAGGTGGTATTGTATTAGATATGGTTGGTTTTATTGTTTCAACATATATGAGAGGGATTCCTTTATTTATGATACCTACAACGCTAATTGGTCAAACAGATGCATCTACTGCTGGGAAAACATGTTTTAACACTAAAAATAGTAAAAATTTATTAGGCACATTCTACTACCCAGAAATCGTTTATAATAATATAAATTTTCTTTTTACAAACTCAAATAGATATTTAAGACAGGGTTTGTCTGAATCCTTTAAATATGGACTTTTAAATTCACCTGTTCTAATAAATAAATTGCTTGAATTTAAAAATAGTAATGATACTAATATTTTAAAAGATATTATAAATTTAACAATAAAATCAAGAATTGCAATTCGACAGATAGATGCACTTGCAAGTAATTTAGGGCATACCTTTGGGCATGCTATCGAAAAGTTTTCTTGTTATAAAATATTACATGGTGATGCTATTTCTGCTGGTACAGTTATGGCACTACATTATGCAGTGCATATTGGTATAATGCATGAAGAAATTAAAGATAATATTCTGACATTAATGAAAGACTTAGGTTTGAATTTATATATTGATAAGAGAGTAAAAGCAGATAAACTAATTAATTTAATGTTATTAGATAAAAAGTCTTCGTCAACATTATTACATCTTGTTTTAATAAAGAATATCTCTGAACCGTATAAAGAAAAGGGTAGATTATTTTGCAAAGCATTGCCAGAAAAGGTGAAGTCATTTTTAGATAATTTTTTGGATAAATATGAATATAGAATATCATCTTGTTATAAATTTTTAGAAAAAGATGATATCAATTATATAGAAAGGAAATAGATAAATGATAACAAACATAAATCACGTCAGTTTTACAGTGTCTAATATCGAAAAATCAATAATATTCTATAGAGATATTCTAGGCTTAAAGTTACTCGACATTAGTACTAGAGGTGTTGAATTTTCGGAGCAAGTTACAGGTATTAAAGGGGCAGATTTAAAGATTGCATATTTTGAAGTAAATAATTGTAAAGTTGAACTTATAGAATATTTAGCACCAAAAGGTCAAAAAATTGATACAACAACTTGCAATGTAGGTAGTGCACATATTTGTTTTAATGTTGATGATTTTACAAGCTTTGTGAATAATTTAAGAAAAAATAATGTTAAATTCTCTGGGGATATTTGTGAAATCCCTGCTGGTCCAAATAAAGGAAAAAGTGTATTGTATTTTGAAGATAATGATTCAAATAGTATAGAGTTGATTTCAAACGAGACAAAAAATAAATATTAAGAAAGACATAAAAAATGAAAAAAACAAGAGTTGGAATAAACGGATTTGGAAGGATAGGTAGAGCAATTCTTAGAATAAATGAAGTGCAAGATATCTTTGATGTGGTGATTATTAATGAGCTAAATCCTGATAATAAAAATATTGCTTATTTATTAGAATATGACACTACGTATGGAAGGTTTCATACAGATGTTAATGCTGATGATACATCAATATCCTATGCTAAGAAAAAAATATATGTACATCATGAAAAAAATATTTTTGATGTACCTTGGGATGATTACAACGTTGATATTGTAATAGAAGCTTCTGGAATAACAGACAATATGAATGCTATTAAATTTAATAATACTACTACAGTAAAGCATTTTATCCTTACTCATGCTGCTGGTGAGGGAGTTAAAACTATAATATTTGGGGTAAATGAACATGAATTTAATCCACTGGAACATAAAATTATATCATCAAGTATTTGCGATACAATATCATTAACCCCTATTTTAAAATTGATACAAGAAGAATATAAAATATTAGGTGGATTTCTCACAACGCTACATCCTTATTTAGGATATCAAAATCTCTTGGATGGACCTTCCGCATCATGGTCTCAGCCTGGCGATATATATTCTCATTATTCACTTGGGCGTTCATCAATCAATAATTTAATACCGAAATCTACATCTGCAGTTAGTGCGGCAGAAGATGTATTTCCTGGACTTGGTCAAAGATTACAATCTTTTTCTTATAGAGTGCCAACAAGTATCGTCTCATCCGCTGTATTGATATTACAATTAGATAAAGATATAGATTTAGTAAAACTAAAAAAAAGGTTTTACTCTTTTGAAAAATCACAAGATTATTCAGTAATAAAAAATAGTACAAAACCTTTAGTTTCTTTAGATTATGTAAGAGAAAACTTTTCAGTAATCATTGATCATAGATGGACTAAAATGGAAAATAAGACTTTGCTAAAAATAGTATATTGGTATGATAATGAATGGGGATATAGTAATAGAGTTGTTGATTTAATTAATTTAATTTCAAAAAAATATTGAGGCTAGTAACATGCCTGAAATAGAAAAATTTTATAAATCATATGGTGCATTTTTTGGTAAATTTGAGAGTTTTTTAGAAGCTAAAAGATTTTCTCCTATAACAAATATAGGATATGATAATAAAGAAACTCTTCAAAGAATGATTGACAATATTGATATACTTAAATCTTCAATTAGAGAAACAGAATATCCTTTTTTTTTATGGTTAAATAAAATTCTAGAAAAAAATACATTCCAAAATATTCTTGATTTCGGAGGAGCTCTTGGTGCTCATTTTTATAATTTTAATAAATTATGTTTGCATGAGAATTTTCACTGGTTTGTATATGATGTTGCGCATATTATTAACTTTGCAAAAGAAGAATATAAAGTAGATGCATTGTCTTTTCATGAAAATATTAAAGAAATAAAAAATATTGATATATTTATTGCATCAGGTTCTATTCAATATATAGAAGACTTTTCATTGAAACAATTAAATAATTTACCTAATCATTTATTATTTGCAAGGCTTCCACTAAATGAAAAATGTAAAACATTTGTTACTTTACAAAATGGAATCTCATCATTTAATCCACAATATGTTTACAATAGACTAGATTTTATTAATTCTATTAAAGAGTTAGGCTACGAATTGATTGATGAATGGAAAAGTCATTATGATAAATGTATAATTCCTAACTTTAAAGAAGAAAGTTGTAAATATTATTCGGGGTTATATTTTAGGAGAATAGATGAATAAGTTCACTCAATTTTTACAATATTCAGAAAGTGTAGTTTTGCCAAGATTACAAAAAAAGATACAAAATAGTGAAAAAATTACTGTTGCATTTTATATTTCACAAAAACAATTATGGTCTTCTCAATCTGTGTATGATGAACTTTTAGTAAATTCTTTTTTTTCTCCTATAATTATTGCTTTTCCAAATCAAGAAAATAAGATAAAAACTAAAATTGAGACATGTAAAGAAAATTATGAATTTTTTAAATCAAAGAAAATGAACGTAATTTATGGATACGATATAAAAAAAGATAACTTTTTAGATTTTGAACAAATAAAAACAGATATTGTTTTTTTTGACCAACCTTATCCTAGACTTCCAGAGGAGTTGAGGTGGCCTAAAATTTATAAAGAAAGTTTGGTTTGTTATATTCCTTATGGATATAAAATTGCGGGATTCTATGAGGCTCATTTTAATATGGATTTACAAAATAGTTGTTGGACAGTTTTTGCTGAAAGTGAATGGCATAAAGAGCAATTCATAAAATATGGTAAACATAAAGGTAAAAATGTTATTGTATCTGGTTATCCAAAACTTGATGAATATCATAATAAAGAATATAAAAATTGTTGGAAAATATCTCCAAAAGCAACTACAGAAGTTAAGAAAATTATTTGGGCACCGCATTGGTCAATTGATCAAATTAATTTTTCTACATTTCACACAAATTATAAGTTTTTTTTGGAATATGCAAGAACAAATAAGAATATCTCTTGGATATTTAAACCACATCAAAGATTGAAACATCATTTGACTGAAGTGGGGTTTATGACCGAAAAGGAGGTTTCTAATTATTATAATGAATGGAATGGACTTGATAATTGCATTTTTTATGATGAAGCTAACTATTTTGATATATTTAAAAGTTCGGATGTACTAATTACAGATTGTGGCTCTTTTTTAGCGGAGTATCTACCTACTAAAAAACCTATAATTCACCTTATTAATGAAAAAAGTAGTGGATATAACGAGATTGGTAAAATTATTACTGAAAGTTATTATAAAGCGTTTACAAATGATGATATTGACTTTTTTATTAATAAAGTAGTATTACAAGAAGATGATTTCAGGAAAGAAGAAAGATTATCAAATATTAATCTGGTTCAACCTAATTTAGAAGGCGCAGGAAAACATATAGTTAGGTATCTTATAAAAAAATTAAATGAAAAAGAATTATATGAGCAACACGATGAAATATTTCTGGAAATAGGTTCTGGAAATAAAAAAGTTAGCAAAAATTGGATTACCATAGATCTTTCAAAAAATGCAAATGTCCAGTTTGATGTAAGAATAGGTTTACCATTTGAGGATGAATCTATTTCTTTAATTTATTCAGAACATTTTTTAGAACATTTAACATATAAAGAAATGTGTGAATTTTTAAAAGAATCACTAAGAGTTTTGAAAAAAAGAGGTGTTTTCTCTGTATGTGTACCCAATGCAAGATGTTGGATTGAGTATTATATGAATCATGATCCAAAAATGAAAATTGAAAATCCTAAAGAAATATTTCCTTGTTCTGGATATATACCTGCGTTTAACTTTACAACTATAATGGATATGATTAATTATATTGCATATATGGACGGTCGACATAAATATATGTTTGACCAAGAAAATTTATTAGAAGTACTTTCTAAGAATGGATTTGTAAATGTACAAAAAAGAGATTTTGATGAATCCCTGGATTGGGAAGCAAGAAAAGCCAGTTCTCTCTATGCCATTGCTTATAAAAAGGATAGTTAATTGAATAAAAAAATATTAATTACGGGTGGAGCAGGATTTTTAGGAAGCCACTTGTGTCGAAGACTTTTAAAAGAGAATAATGAAGTTATTTGTTTAGATAACTTCTTTACAGGTGTAAAAGAAAATATTATTGATTTACTCCCTAATCCATATTTTGAATTAATAAGACATGATGTACAAGAACCAATTTTACTTGAAGTAGATGAAATATATAATCTTGCCTGTCCTGCATCACCTCCTTATTACCAGTTTGATCCAGTCGCAACAACAAGAACTTCAGTTTTAGGTGCTATAAATATGCTTGAGATCGCAAAAAAATGTAAAGCGAAAATATTACAAGCTAGTACTTCAGAAGTTTATGGAGATCCAGAGGTACACCCCCAACCTGAATCTTATAGAGGAAATGTATCTACAACTGGCATTAGAGCTTGTTATGATGAGGGAAAAAGATGTGCAGAAACTTTGTTTTTCGATTATCAAAGACAATATAATGTTAAAATAAAAATTGCAAGAATTTTTAATACATATGGCCCATATATGAATCAAAATGATGGAAGAGTTGTAAGTAATTTTATTGTTCAAGCATTAAAAAATAAAGATATTACAATTTATGGAAATGGTAAGCAAACTAGAAGTTTTCAATATGTAGATGATTTGATGGATGGTATAATTAAACTTATGAATTCTTCTGATAATTTTACGGGTCCTGTCAATATTGGAAATCCTAGTGAATTTACAATGATTGAATTAGCTCAAAAGATTATAGAATTGACAAATAGTAAATCAAATTTAGTTTTTAAACCTTTACCTTTAGATGATCCAATGCAACGACAACCGGTAATTGATTTAGCCAAAAAAGAATTGAATTGGGAACCTCATGTAAAACTTGAAGATGGTTTAAAAAAAACTATTGAATATTTTATAAAGGTTATTAATGATTAAAACAATAGTTTATCATAATCAACAACTTGCCATTATCATCAAAAACAATTACCAAAAAGAGGGTGTTGAATTTTTTACTCCCAATGATTATTCTCAACAATTGGCATATATGTCTCACAAAAAGGGTAAAAAGATTGATGCCCATGTTCATAATAAAGTCACCCGAGATGTTCACTTGACTCAAGAAGTTTTAGTCATAAGAAAAGGAAAACTTAGAGTTGATTTTTACACACAAGAACAAACTTATTTAGAAAGTACAATTTTAGAAAGTGGAGATGTTATTTTATTGGCAAGTGGGGGACATGGTTTTGAAGTTTTAGAAGATTTGGAAATGATAGAAATTAAGCAAGGCCCTTATTTAGGCGATGAAGACAAAACACGTTTTGAACATATTCTTCAAGATAAATTGGATATAAAATTATGATTCCCGTAAACACTCCTTTACTCAATGGAAATGAAAAGAAATATCTAAATGAGTGCATAGACACAGGTTGGATAAGCAGTGAAGGTCCTTTTGTAGAACGTTTTGAAAAAGAGATGGCAGCTTATGTGGGAAGAGAGTTTGCAACAGCATGTGCCAATGGAAGTGCGGCATTGGATATTGCGGTTAAAGCATTAGAACTTCAAAAAGGTGATGAGGTCATTATGCCCTCTTTTACGATTATATCATGTGCACAATCTTTGGTGATGCAAGGGATTTCACCTGTACTCATTGACAGTGATGTGCATACGTTTAATATGAATGTAGAAGAAATTGAGGCTAAAATTACGCCAAAAACAAAAGCCATTATGATGGTACATATTTATGGGTTAACTGTAGATATTGACCCTATTCTTGCTTTGGCGAAGAAGTACAATTTGAAAATAATCGAAGATGCTGCGCAAATGCATGGACAAGAGTATAAAGGCAAAAAATGTGGGAGTTTTGGAGATATCAGTATTTTTAGCTTTTATCCCAATAAACACATCACCACAGGTGAAGGTGGAATGGTTTTAACCAATGATGAACATCTTGATAAACGAGCAAAAAGTTTACGAAATCTTTGTTTTTCATCCAACCGATTTGTACATGAAGAGTTGGGATGGAATTATCGTATGACCAATATGCAAGCAGCTCTTGGCGTTGCTCAGCTTGAACAAATTGATGCGATTGTTCATAAAAAAAGAGTTATCGGGAATAGGTATAATGAATTATTAAAAGATATTAATACCATTAATTTGCCTATACCAAAAACATCGTATTGTGAAAATATATATTGGGTCTATGCCATTACATTAAAAGATGAATATAAAAAAAGTGCAAAAGAAATCATGGATGAATTAGCTCAATATAAAATTGGTACGCGACCATTTTTTTACCCAATGCACCAGCAACCTGTATTTAATAAAATGGGCTTGTTTTTAGATACGCATTTGCCCAACAGTGAAAAACTGTACGAACAAGGGTTTTATATTCCAAGTGGCTTAGCATTAACACAAGAAGACATCGAAGAAGTATCGAATATTTTGCATAAGGTTTTAGCATGAGTTCTTTTGGCAGTTTATATTCTCAATACTACGATTTACTCTACAGTGATAAAGATTATATGGGTGAAGTAAACTATGTGGATAATCTGATAAAATCGAGTCTTAAGAGTGCAAAAACTTTATTGGATTTAGGCTGTGGAACAGGTAAACATGCTGAACTGTTTTGTGAAAAAGGATACCATGTTCATGGTGTAGATTTAAGCCATGAGATGCTGAAAATCGCACAAACAAGAACGCTCAATAAACAAAATAAACTGCAATTTACGCACTCAAATATTCAAGAACTTAACCTGAATCAACAATTTGATGTGGTTGTTTCACTTTTTCATGTGATGAGTTATCAAAATTCAAATGAAGCGTTAATCCAAGCGTTTGAAGTGGCAAAACAACATTTAAAACAAGGGGGAATTTTCATATTTGATTTTTGGTATGGACCCGCGGTATTAACAGATTTACCCGAAACTCGAGTTAAAAGATTGGAAGATGAATATCTTAAAGTAACACGCATTGCAGAACCTCATTTACATGCCCAAAGTAATATGGTTGATGTTCATTATGATATTTTTATAGAAAATAAAATTTCAAATGAAATAATACAAAAAAAAGAGTTGCATCCCATGCGATATTTTTTTGATACAGAATTGGAACTTATTTGCCAAAGAGTTGGTTTCTCAATTATGAATAAATATGAATGGATGAGTAAAAATAATCCTGAATTTAATAGTTGGAATGTGGTATGGATTGTAAAATGAATATTGCTGTATTTTTAAGTTCAAGTTTAACTTCAGGAGGGGGATTTCAGTATGAGCTTAAAATTACTTCTTTGCTGAATCAAAAGATTAACAAATACAATATAAAGTTTTTTACTCTCAATGTTGATATTATAGAAGAGTACAAAAAATGTGGAATTAATGTTCTTCAAATAAAAAAAGATAAATTAGAAGAGGTATTGATATTGTCCTATCATATTGATTTAATCTATTTTCTAAATCCAACTGCGTTATGTTTAGAATTAATTAATTTGCCTTATATTATTACTGTTTGGGATTTATGTCATAGAGACTTTTTAGAATTTCCGGAAGTGAGACTTAACCATGAGTTTGAAAAAAGAGAGAAACTTTATGCCGGAAATGGTTTAAAAAAAGCCGTTGCGGTTATTGTAGATTCTAAGTTAAGCCAAACAAATCTTATAAAAAGATATGGACTTGATGAAAAACGAATTCACATTTTAAAGTTTTTGCCAAGAATTAATTTTTATGATGATGTATCGCTAGATATTCATAAAAAGTATACTATCAAAAATCCATACATTTTTTATCCTGCACAATTTTGGGCACATAAGAATCATATTTATATTTTGGATGCAATCAAGATTTTAAAAGAAACACACTCTGTGATAATCGATGTTGTATTTACAGGAAAAGATTATGGCAATTTAAATTATATTTTAAATACAGCCCAAAAATATCATATAGAAAAACAGATTCATTATCTTGGGTTTGTTGAAAATAATGAAATCCCAAGTTTATATAAGAATAGTTTAGCCCTTGTCATGCCAACCTACTTTGGACCAACAAATATCCCTCCTTTAGAAGCTTTTTTATATGAGGTTCCCGTATGTTACTCCGATTTAGATGGTTTAAGAGAACAAGTTGAAGATGCAGCATTTTTGCTTGATCTTAATCAGCCAAATTCATTGGTCAATAGTTTAATAGAGATATTAAAGCATTCACCCATTGTAAAAGAAAAAATTGCAAGAGGGAAAAGTCTATTAAACCGATGGACTGATAAAGATTTTACAGATGAATTTTTATCAATATTAAATAACTTTGAGCAAAAAAGAAGATGTTGGGGAGCTTCTGTATTACCGGGGAAAAAACTAACATCTTTTGAAAGAAAAATAGAAAAAGCTATAGAGTTACAATATGAGCAAAAAAAGTATCAATGTATCATATATGGGTACGGTACTATTGGAAAAATGATCTATTCTTTTATGCGGGAAAATAGTCTTGCTTTTATTGATCAAAAAAGTACAAATATTTCCAAAGAGATTAAAAAAGGGGAAGTGTATCATCCGACGAATTTGTCTAATATGCAATATGACAAAATCATTATATCTGTTTTGGGAAGAGAAGAAGAAATAATAAAATATTTGGTTGAAGAGTTAACTGTAGATAAAGAAAAAATTATTATATTGGAACTTTAAAATGACTAACATAATTTTATGTGGAGGAAGTGGAACAAGACTTTGGCCAATAAGCCGTACACTTATGCCAAAACAGTTTGTAAAATTATTTGATGGTCAATCACTGTTTCAACTTACTGTTGAACGAAATGCTAAAGTGTGTGAAAAACAATTTATTGTATCCAACACTGAACAATACTTTTTAGCCCAAGATCAACTTGAAGAGCTCACCACTCACCACTCACAACTTACCACTCACTATTTACTTGAACCAATAGGGCGAAACACTGCACCTGCAATTGCATTAGCATGTATGGCACTTGACCCAGAAGAAATCGTGTTGGTAACTCCAAGCGATCATTTGGTTAAAAATGAAGAGGAATATCAAAAAGTTATTCAAAAAGCAAAAGAATTTGCACAAAAAAATTATCTTGTAACATTCGGGATAACACCAACGTTTGCTGAAACAGGATTTGGATATATTCAGGCTGAGCCTATTAATGGTGAATCGTTATTAGTTAATGGTATGAATGTTTTGAAGTTTCATGAAAAACCAAGTTTAGAAATGGCTGAAAAATACTTAGAAACAAATATCCAATATACAAATAACCAATCAACAAATTACTATTTGTGGAACTCGGGAATGTTTTGCTTTAAAGCAGGGGTATTTTTAGATGAGTTAGAAAAATATTCACCTGAAATATATAAAACTTCTAAAGTTGCGTTTGAAAATAAAAAAATTCAACATTCAACATTAAGAATTCAATATTCTTTAATGGAAGCAATTCCTTCGGATTCAATTGACTATGCCGTAATGGAAAAATCAAATAAAGTCAAAGTTATCCCCTCTAATATTGATTGGTCAGATGTAGGAAGTTTTGATGCTTTATATGAAGAATTTCCAAAAGATGAAAATAACAATACGCTAAATAAAAATCACATTTCTATAGATTCTAAAAATAATTTAATCTATGGAAATGGGCGAAAAATTGCAACAGTAGATATAGAAGATACAATCGTAATAGATACAGGAGATGCACTGCTTATAAGTAAAAAAGGAAGTTCCCAAAAAGTCAAAAAAGTAGTTCAACAACTCACTACTCACCACTCACCACTTACGAATATCCATCTTACAGGCCATCGACCTTGGGGAACTTATACAGTTTTAGAAGACAGTCCAGGATATAAAATAAAACGAATAGAAGTAAAAGCGGGATGCAGACTAAGTTTACAAAAACATTTTCATAGAAATGAACATTGGATTGTTGTATCTGGATGTGCAACAGTAACAATTGAAAATCATATATTTATACTTAATCCAAATGAATCAACATATATTAAAGCAGGGCAAGTTCATCGACTTGAAAATCAAGGAAAACTTCCATTGATAATTATTGAAGCACAAGTAGGTGAATATACAGGGGAAGATGATATAGTAAGATTGGATGATGATTTCAAACGAGGAGAAAATTAAAATAGATGGAAAATAAAAAAGTAGCTTTAATTACAGGAATAACAGGACAAGATGGAAGCTATTTAGCAGAATTTTTACTTAAAAAAGGGTATGTTGTCCATGGAATAAAAAGAAGAAGTTCTTTGTTTAACACTGATAGAATTGATCATCTGTATGAAGATCCTCATGTAGAAAATAGGAATTTTATTTTACATTATGGAGATATGACAGATTCTATGAATTTAACAAGAATCATTCAAGAGGTACAACCTGATGAAATCTATAATCTTGCAGCCATGTCTCATGTTCATGTCTCTTTTGAAACACCTGAATATGTTGCCAATGCCGATGGAACAGGAACACTTAGAATCCTTGAAGCCGTCAAATTATTAGGCTTAACAAAGAAAACAAAAATATATCAAGCTTCAACTTCAGAACTGTATGGAAAAGTTCAAGAGACACCACAAAGTGAAACTACACCTTTTTATCCCAGAAGTCCGTATGCGGTTGCTAAAATGTATGCGTATTGGATAACCGTAAACTACAGAGAAGCGTATGGGATGTTTGCGTGTAATGGGATTTTATTTAACCATGAATCTCCTATAAGAGGAGAAACCTTTGTTACAAGAAAAATCACACGAGCCGCTTCTAAAATTGCTTTAGGATTGCAAGATAAATTGTATTTAGGTAACTTAGATGCAAAAAGAGATTGGGGGCATGCAAAAGATTATGTGAGAATGATGTGGATGATTCTTCAAGCCCAAGAACCAGAAGATTGGGTTATTGCAACGGGACAGACAACAACGGTAAGAGATTTTGTAAAACTCAGTTTTGAATATGCGGGAATTCATTTACGATTTGAAGGTGTTGGAGTTGATGAGAAGGGAATAATTGACTCAATAGATGAATGCAAAACGAAATCATTAGGTCTGAACATGGAACACTTAGCACTGAACACTACAGTTGTTGAAGTTGACAGCCGTTATTTTAGACCAACTGAGGTTGATTTGCTTTTGGGTGATCCAAGTAAAGCAGAACAAAAATTAGGATGGAAAAGAGAATTTAACCTTCAAGATTTAGTCAATGATATGATGAAATCAGATCTTAAGCTTATGACTAAAGATCAGTACCTAAAAGATGGTGGCTATAAAATTATGAGTTATTTTGAGTAATATACTATGAATAAAAACAGTAAAATTTATGTAGCAGGTCATAGAGGATTAGTCGGTTCGGCAATAGTCAAAAATCTTCAAGAAAAAGGGTACACAAATTTAATCTACAAAACACACCAAGAACTTGACTTAATCAATCAAAAAGCAGTGGAAGAGTTTTTTGCAAAACAGAAACCTGAATATGTCATTTTAGCCGCTGCCAAAGTAGGTGGAATTGTTGCAAATAATACGTACAGAGCTGATTTTATTTATGAAAACTTACAAATCCAAAATAATGTGATACATCAAAGCTATATTCATAATGTTAAAAAACTTCTGTTTTTAGGAAGTACCTGTATATACCCCAAAAATGCCCCACAACCTATGAGTGAAGAGTGTTTATTAACCAGTCCTTTGGAATATACCAATGAACCGTATGCTATAGCAAAAATTGCAGGGATAAAAATGTGTGAAAGTTATAATTTACAATATGGTACAAACTTTATATCTGTAATGCCAACAAACCTCTATGGACCAAACGATAATTTTGATTTAGAAAACTCACATGTAATACCTGCTTTGATACGAAAAATCCATGATGCAAAAATAAATAATCTAACTGAAGTTGAAATTTGGGGAAGTGGTAAACCAAGAAGAGAATTTATGTACAGTGAAGATATGGCAGATGCATGTGTATACATAATGGAACAAATTAATTTCAAAGATGTAGTTAATTCGTGTACTAGTGGTGGATGTGAGCCAATAACCAATAATCAATATACCAATATACAAATAACAAATACACATCTTAATATTGGAACTGGAAGTGATATTTCCATTAAAGAACTTGCAGAGCTTATGAAAAGAATCATAGGATTTAACGGTGAACTGAAATTTAATACCAATAAACCTGATGGAACTTTAGAAAAATTAACCAATGTATCAAAGCTTCATACTTTAGGTTGGAAACATAAGGTTGAACTGGACGTAGGCATAAGAAAAATATATGAATGGTATAAAAATGAGTACAAATAATCCAAAAGTTACAGTGGTCACGGTGACTTATAATGCCCAAAAATATTTAGAACAAACGATAAAGAGTATTATAGAACAAGATTACCCTAATATTGAGTATATTATTATTGATGGTGGAAGCAGTGATGGCACGATAGATATTATTAAAAAATATGAAAAATATTTAAGTTATTGGATTAGTGAACCAGATAGTGGTATTTATGATGCAATGAATAAAGCTATTGATGCAGCGACGGGAGAATGGATAAATTTTATGAATGCAGGGGACAGTTTTGTTTCTAAAGATACTATTTCATATTTAATTAATCATTTAGAAGAAAAGACTGATTTAATTACGGGAGACAGGTATTCTGTTTATGAAAATTCTTCCAAAAAAGTTTTAAATAAGGCATCGGGCATTAAAGGGATAAAAGAGCATGGTATGCCATCAGGGCATCAAAGTATGCTTATTAAATTTTCTTTGATGAAAGAGTATAAATATTCGTTAGCATATAAATATGCCTCTGACCACGATTTAATGTTGCGATTTTATAGAGATAATAAAAATTTTAAACTGATTAATCGTCCAATTTCAAATTATTTAAGAGGTGGATACAGTGATGAAAATAATATAGAAGCATATTTAGAAATTTTATTTTTAATGATTAAATATAAGCCCTATAAAACTAATTTAAAGGAGCTTGCTTTTTTTAAGAAATTTTTTTATTATAATCAGCCCAAAGAGATTAAAGAAGGAAATAATTTACTTTTTTCAAAACAATTGAATAAAATAACTGAACAATATTTAGAATTTGTTGAAAATAATGAGAATCTTCTTTTTTATGGGAATGGAACAGTTTCTAGGATGTTGTTAAATATAGATTCTAAAAAAATAATAGGAATTATTGACCAAAATGATTTAAATCAAAACTCTTTATCAATACCTGTGTACCCCCCTCAATGTATCCAAGATATAAAATATAATAAAATCATTATTACTGTTCTTGGTCGAGAAAAAGATATTATAGAATATTTAAATAAAACATTTTTTATTGATGTTAAAAATATATTAGTATTTAATGTAGCAAAAAAATATTAATATTTTTTTGCTACAAAAATTATATATTGACCATCTACTATTTCTTCAATTTGAGAAGGTTCTTCTCTTTTTTGTTGGAAAAATTCTATTTTTGTAAAACCATTTTTATTTAAAATATGAATTAAATCATCTTGAGTAAAATGTCTGGTATGAAATAAAAACTTTTGTTGAATAAAAGGCATAATCGTTTCATTGGGTGTTGAACCAATAAATACTCCATCGTCTTTTAAGGTATTGGCTATTTTTGCAATATATTTTTCAGGTGTTGGTAAATGTTCAATGGTTTCAAATGAAATAAAATAGTCCGCTTTTTGTAAATCATCTAAATCTTCATCTTCTAAGTTTTTAATTCTAAACTCAATTTTTTTGTCATTAAAATATTGTTTAGCATGAGTTAACGCATCATTTGAAATATCTAAACTTTGAACAATCTTTGTATTGGGATTTTGAGCCAATACATATGAACCGTATCCCACACCACAAGCTGCATCAGTTACAATGGCATTGGGTTTGGTAATATATTTTGAAGCAAAAATATATCGGTTTAAATGGTCTTTTCGTATTTCATCCAATGTTGTTCCAACTTGTCGTTCACCACTGTATGTGGGTTTACTTGCAGTTGCTACAAGATGCCATTTGTTTTTAATTTCAGTTTGAACATCAACAAATCCAATTCTTTCTAAAAGAAGTTTGATTCTTTTTTCGTTGTATCCTGATTTATGAACATCCCAATAGGTTGTATTATAATCCTCTGCCCAAGGGTCACATTGGGCTTGCCAACCCCATAATCCTGCAAAACTGTGTTTGGCATCAGACATACGCTCTTTTAAAGTATCTTCTGTCCATTGTGCTTCTAACCATTGCCGACAGTGAAAATCCATATCGGGAACAATAATTCTAACCGTACCATTTGTTTTTAAAGCTTTAAACCAATCTCTTAGGGTTCTATCTGCTTCATAGTTGGTTAAATGTTCTAACATGTGTCGTGAATAAATATGTTCCACTTCCATCATTTTTGAAGAAAGCTCCCATGCCTTACACACAATATCAACATGATCAAATTTTCGAATATCACAATGAATAAAACCTTCTCTAATATCAGGACCACATCCCACATAAACATTTTTCTCTTTATTCATTTTAAACCTTTATATGTATTAATTGGTTGGTATAGTTTCTTAATTCAAAAGTAATTTCATTTTGATGTAAGAACGGAGAAACTATAATTTTGTCATAGGTATAATTATCCAGCTCACTGACTGAAATAATAGGGATACCTTCATATTCTTTTAAATTTATAAATACCACTTTATCAACAATAGCAACAATATTATTTTTTAGGTGTGGATAAAGCAGTTTTCCTACTGAACCAAAACCATAAAGAATATATTTTTGTGAGACATCCATGGTTTTTATACAATTATAAAGATTGATAATTGTATTGTATTTCTCTTTTAATTCCAATTTTTCTCCCGGTAAAGTGGGCAAAAAAATGTCATAGGCATAAATAAGATTATAGTGTAACCGAAAATAATTGTTATCCATAAAATATTGAAATGTTTTCTTTTTTTTAATTCTAAAAATGGTTTGCCAAAAATTTGAATTAAAAAAGTGTTTGTATATTCTTACATAGTCATTGTCAATGACAGGTTTATAAAATAATTCCACTTTTTTATTAAAATATTCTGACTCTATTAATACTGAAGATGAAATTCCCGCCACACACGTTATCTCTTTCATTGTAAGCAAATGATATGTATTGACATTTGTTAATATTTCTAAATTTCTTATAGAGGCTAATTTTTTCTTAATATATTCAAAATCTTCATTTTTAGTCAAAGGATGTTTCAATAAATATAATTTGTTATGCTTTGTTGATAATTCTTCAAGTCTATCCATAAAATCAATCAATGTCAAAAACTTTCCGTCTTTCATTACTGATTTATCTTGATTCATTTGACCTATAATTAAACAAGAATTTTTTTCTAAATTTGGATTCTCAAGAAAAAATTTACAATGAGTTTTAATCTTTTTTGCTCTTTTAAAAAGTTTTTTGTTATCAAAACTTAATTTTGTTAATTCTTTTTTTATTTTTTCATCATTTGAGTAAAATTCAAAAAGAGTATCTTTATAAAATCGAATAGGAGATAACCAAATATCAATATATTTTATTTCTAAATATTCTAAAATTTCTCTTGAATTCTTTGATAACTCATAGGTGATTAAATACTCATGATTTATTACACTATTTTTTAAATAGTGTAATGATTCAGAAGTTAAATTTTGTAAAGTAATATCTTCATAAATATTATTGGACTTTGTTAAATGGGCAAGTTTGTAAAATTCATCTTGAGAAAAATTCTTTAAGCCATAATGAACTGAGAAATCAAGTTTTTCCAGTATAAGTCCAAAAAGATTTAATTTTTTAGATTGCTTAATTTTTCCTTTCTTTGTTTCGGTTACAATAAAATCATAAGTCAAACAAACATTTAATCCCATAGTTCCACCAAACTGTTTTTTGAGCGTTGTGTATGGGTCAAAGAATCTTTTAACTCTTCTAATTCTTTTGGAGAGATACCATAATCGCCAAAATGAGTTGAAATATGAAGAGATTGTAGCATTTCACGTAATTTATTGGAAGATAATTCACCAAAAATATCCATTAAAGCCGTATCAATAAAAGCATACTTTCCTATTACTGCATCAATAAGCATAGGAAGTGTGAAACTGCACGCGATTCCATGGTCGATATTTTTATGTGCGGTTATATAATAACTCATGGCATGTGCAAGTGCAGTTTGGGTATTGGAAAATGCCAACCCTGCATACATACACGCTTTTAGAATTTCAGTTCGATACTCTAAATTGTGCAAATCATTAGCCAAAAGAGGCAGATACTTCATAACTAATTTTGCTGATTTTATGGCATAAGTTATGGTTATGGGATTGGCATTTTTATTCCAAATGGATTCGAGTGCATGAGAAAGTGTATCCAATCCTGTTTGAAGGGTAATATTTTTTGGAATACTTAAAGTTAGACATGGGTCATAAAGAGCGACTTCACTAAAAAGATTAGGTAAATGAAGTGAATATTTTTTTTTCTCATTTTTATCCCAAATTGTTGCCCATGGAGTAATTTCACTTCCTGTTCCAGCCGTTGTGGGAATGGCAATAATAGGAATGAGTTTGTAATTTTCTTTGGTTATTTTTCCTTTGATTAAATGCGTTACAAAACTGGCTTCTTTTGATTCGTTGTAAACACTAAAAAATTTAGAAGCATCCAGTACACTTCCTCCTCCCATTGCAAGGATTAACTCAAAATCCATGGTGTGTATTGTTGTATACAGTTTTTCTAAATCTTCAAATTGAGGATGAGATTTTATCTCACAAATCACATCAACAATACAAGAAGTTAATGTGTTAAGGTGTTTCACCAAACCTCTTTTGACAAATCCTTCTGAAGTAATCAGCAACGTTTTTCTTCCATTAATATAGCTGTCTATATCCTTGAAAGAGTCCTTGCCAAATACTATTTTCGTAGGCATATGATAGATGAAATTCTGATTCATTAAAAATGGCTCACTTTTACAACTTCTATGGGAGGTCGAGGTGTTTCTTCATCGGTTCCACATTTGACATGAAGAAACTTTAACCCTTTTTGAGAGCTTAATTCCAATAAAGTGTTTGAAAAATCCTTTAATGAAATGATTGTATGGTTTACTGTATCAAAATTTGAGGCTTGGGCTATTTTAATATAATCCATATGCGTTTGATAAGTGTTTTGTCCACCGGTACTTTTGTTTGATTCATTATCAAACACAATATAGGTTAAATCGATTTCCTCTTTATATCTTCCTGCTGTGGTAAGTCCACCCATGTGCATCACAAATTCGGCATCTCCTCCGCACACTATGACAGATTTACCGGCTTTTGAAGCACCCAATCCAAGACTTAATGCCCCTCCCATATTCCCTGCCATATAAAAATTATGAGTATCTTTCATAAAGCTGTACATCTCTCTTGCTGTATTTCCCGTTGTTCCAATAAAAAGAGTCTCTTTGTTTTTAAATGTATCATTTAATACTTTTAAAAACTCACTTCGAGGCGTATAGTGGGATAAATCCAACAGATGGTTTTTGTTTAAATCAACGGGTGTAAAACTCTCTTTTTGAATAATACAAAGGGTGTGAGTTGTGTCACATACATTAATTTGTTCAAGGGCTTTCTCTATATTATTTTTATCCAAAAGGGTGTGGGCATATCCATATGCTTCAATAAGTCTTGGAAGTTCAGAGGCTAAATGCTGATGTTGAATTTCACTGTCCCCCTCTTTATATGTTCTCCAACTGGTTAAAATAGGGAAAGTAACACCATACGGTTTAAGTAAACTGGTAATACAACTTCCCATATTCGTAACCCCTGAAGATTGCACGATAACCATAGGTTTTTTCCCTGCCATTTTTAACCCAGCAGCAACAGAACAAGCTACGGCTTCACTCGCACAGGGAATGTACTCAATTAAAGGATGGTTAATGACCCCATTGATTAAATCTTTAGCAAAACTGCAAGGGACAACACACAATTGCGTGTAGCCATTCTCTATTAATTGGTCAATAAATTTTTGAGTATCCAACGCCATTATTTGGTTCCTGGAATTAAATCTAAGATTTCATTGATGGATAAAAGTGATTTCTCAGCTTCAAAACTTCTGTCATGTTCAAGAATGGATAAAGCCACATGCTTCATCCCAGGATAGGCTGCTCTTAACATATGATTGGCATAAATTACGATATTAATTCCTGCAGCGCTTAACTCTTGAGCTGTTATTTGATTAAAACTTGTAGGAACGACCACAATAGGAATATTTTCATTAAATACTCTTAAAATTTTGCAAAACTCTAAAATCTCATCGGGGGTTTTTTGTCTTGAATGAATCATAATACCATCAGCTCCTGCTTGAATATACGCTTTGGCGCGGCTAATGGCATCTTCCATGCCTTTTTCAAGAATCAAACTTTCAATGCGTGCAATAATCATAAATTCATCGGTGATTTGAGCTCGTTTTCCCATTTGAATTTTTTGACAAAAATTCTCAATGGTGTCTTGAGTTTGTGCCACATCATTGCCAAAAAGTGAATTCTTCTTAAGTCCGGTTTTATCTTCTATAATAACCGCACTAATACCTGTTCGCTCTAATGTTCTAACGGTAAATGCAAAATGTTCAGCAATGCCTCCTGTATCGGCATCATAAATCATGGGTTTGGTTGTGACTTCAAATATTTCATTAATAGTGGTAATTCGAGTACTCACATCAACGGCTTCAATATCGGGTTTTCCTTTAGAGGTTGAATCCGTTAATGAACTTGACCACATTCCATCGTATTCGTTTCCATTGGTTGCTTTGCTGTTTTCTACAATTAAACCACTTAAAGCATTATGTGCTTCCATAATTCTTACAATGGGCTTTGAATCAATCAACCGTCTTAATCGGTTTCGTCGAATATCGGGAGTTGTTCCTAACTCTCTTAACGATTTGTTTAAAGCCGTTGATGAAATTCCATCGGTATAACTTGGTTCTACCAGTTTCCCTCCCCATTGCTCTAAGGTATCAATGACTTGTTGTCGGGTTTTAGCTTGAACTCCTTCTTTCCAATCATCTCCATGAACCACAATATCAGGCTTGAGTTTTTCTAAATTGGGACGGTAATCCAAGGTCTCTTGAGGAATAACTTCAACAACTCCTTTGATATTTTCAATAACAGCTTTTCGTTGTTCATAGGTCATATAAGGAAGTCGTTTATAACTTGCTATGGCTTTATCGGTTAATAGTCCTACGGTTACATTGCCTAATTGAGCTGCTACTTTTAAGATATTCATATGACCTGGATGAACCAAATCAGCACTCATTCCTACATAAATTTTTTTCATAATACTTCCTTATATCCAATACCTAAATCTTTAAAATTTTCATAATCAACTTTTCCTAAATGGGCATAATCTGCCATTGTAATATTTTTCTTAGGAGTTTTCCAATCCCCATATAAAAAGGTCAAATAATTTTCATAATCATATGGAACATAAATCTTTTGACCCTTCCAGTCAAAAAGTTCATATCTTTCAAAATGTTTTTTAGGAGCATACCACATGCCACCACTTGGTAAATGAATCGAATTTTCTTTTATATTTTTTCTTAAACTAATAGAAGTTACAAATTGCCTAAAATTATGGGTATCTATATTTTCAAATTTTATTGAATAATTTACTTCTTGATTTTCAATTGTTTTAGAACTTATTATTATATTAATAGGTAATTTCATTTGATTGACTGTTGAAACAATCCATTTGGAAAACTTGAAATCATCTGCACAACTATTTATTGAAAAATCAACATCATCATCCCACTCTATAATATCGTTATCTCTGACTATTCCTAGTAAAGTGCCAAAATCGACAAAAACAGGAATATTATCTTTGATTGCTTGATTGGTAATTCCTCTGATAATTTTTCTAGCTAATTCTCTTGTATGAGGGTCTTCAAAAGGTTTTGAAGCTTCTTTAATAGACTCTTTTGCTGGAATAACTATTTTATTTGAAGGGATAGATAATTCATTGATGAGTTGTTCATAAATCTCTTTTGCCCATTGAGAAACAATGATAATTTGATCATACGTAAAACAATTAATTTCATTTGGACTGTGTATTTTTATATCATTCAAATAGCTTCCATGTTTTTTTATATCATTATCAAAAGCAGCAAGAACTTTCATAGAATTAGAATACTTTAAAAGATATTTCTTTGCTCCATCCCCTGTTCCAAACAGCAATACTTTTTTCATATTTTTTCCTTTATCCTCATTTTCTTAAATCGTTCACTAAAATTGGTTTTTTCTACCACATTCACTTTCGTAGGAATTTTAAACGCGTCCAGTTTATCTTTGCAAAAAGTACGAATGGTTTTTTTGATGTTTTCATCGTTTTTTGAAAGTACCACATCGCATACGACGGTTTGACCTGTAATGGCATTGGCAACGCCATACACCATACAATCAGCCACAAAAGGCATCGATAAAATCACCGATTCTACTTCAGTAGGTAGGACTTTTTGACCACCCACGTTAATTACTTCTTTGCTTCGTCCAATGATTTTAATAAATCCCTCTTTTGTGGTTTCTACTAAATCGCCTGTTTTAAACCAACCATCAGAGGTAAAGGCATCCATTGAAGCGTTTAAATAGCCCAAAACTTGTGTAGAACTTCGTAAATAAAGTTCATTGTTTACTATTTTATATTCACAATTTGCATCATCGAGTTTCATGTACAATGATTCAGATGATTGTGATGAAGTGGTACTAATACCTGTTTCACTTGTTCCAAACGTTTGTAGGAATTTCACTTTAGGAAATTGCTCTTTTAAGCGTAAAAGAAGTGATTGTGGCATGGTTTCAGTGCCATAGGTAATCATTCGTAAACTGCTTAAATCGTAATTTTTATTTTCCCCTGAAATTAAAATCAGATTTAAAAAAGTAGGACTGCTTGGCAACACCATGATGTTATATCTTTCTATAAGTTCACAAATGGTTTTGGGCTCTTTGTTTTTAGGAATAATCAAACAAGCGCCCATGCTTAACGCATTAAATAACGTGTTGAGTCCACCAATATGGTCAAACATTAAAAAGACCAACATATTCATGGCTTTGGGGCGTTTATTGCTGTACGAATCAAGCAGGGTATTAAGATTATGAATCATCGCTTTGGGTTTTCCCGTACTGCCACTTGAAAACAGAATCAAACCGGCATGAGTATTTTTTTGTAAGGTGTCAAGCATAGTGTGATGGGAGTCATTTTTTGTATTTTGAATAACTAACTGTGAAGCTTCATAATACAGAACATATTGGCAAAAGGATTCTTGGATATACTCTTCTTGTACGGTTTTAACGGTTGATGTAATGGGTACAATAATACATTTATGTTCAAATAAGGCAAAAAACAGAGCAATGTTTTCAAAAGAGTAATCGCCTAAAATTGCTACCACACTTGAAGCAGGAATTTGTTGTTCTAAAGTTTCTTTGGTTTTTACTATTTGAAAATAGAGTTGTTTGTAACTAAAGGAAGTCTCATTGTCAACCAAGGCATTTAAGTCTTTAAAATTTAAAAAGTTTTCGATAAATGTATTCATTATCATGTGACTCCACCCAAATAAAGAGTCTGCCCCGTAATAAAATCACTTTTTTCATCGATAAAAAAGTCTATTACATTTTTGATGTCCTCAAAAGTTCCAAAGCGTTTTAGGGTTTGTTTATTTAAAAGTTCTTCAATTTTTTCTTTGGGTACAGCTTTGATTAAATCTGTTTGTATGGGTGTTGGACCAATGGCATTAACCGTTATATTAAAAGGGGCTAACTCTTTAGAAGCCGTTTGAGTAAGGTTTTCCACAGCAGCTTTACTCGCAGCATAAATGGCTTCACCTTCAAGTTTCAGTGGAGTTGCAATGGTGGTAAAATTGATAATGCGTCCTTTTTTTTGTTTCATCATCACTTTAGAAACTTCTCGTATAAATAAAAAAGTGCCTAAAAAATTGGTATTAAAGAGTTTCTCAACACTTCCAACAGAAGTGGTTAAAAGATGATTCATGGAAGCCATTCCGGCGTTGTTAATCAGCACATCGATTTTGTCAAACTCTTTTTTAACGGCTCGTATCATAGAGACTACGGCTTTTTCATCGCTTACATCAAGTTCAAAATGTCGATAATTGGCATGGGCAATATTGCTTGGTTTTCGACTGCATCCTATGACAATATGATTTTGTTTTAAATAGTGATAACTTAAGGCTTCACCAATCCCTTTAGAGGTCCCTGTAATGACAATAATATGTTGCATTACTTTTCCAACAAACTTTCAATGTAAGCCGTTAAACTTTCGACATTTCTAAAAGGAGAAGTTTTTGCACTCATGGCTTTTTCATCGGCTAATACAATTTCTTGATTAAATTCATTTGAAATATGCTCTTCAATATCGGTAATAAAAGAAACCAATGCCAAAGAGTCTAATGCCCCATTTCCACCAAAGATTTTGGTTTGGGGAGTAATTTTTTCTAAGTTTGGATTTTCAAGCTCTTCATTTAATTCTTGTAAGCACTCAGTGATAATGGTTTGTACGGTTTTTGCCATAGTGGATTCCTTATTGAAATTCATACTTTATTTTACCCAAATACTTTTTAAGTGAGGTTATAAAGCGATTGTTGGTATTGCTTTCCCACTCTTTTTTATGTAAAGACAAAGAGTAGAACTGATTATTTTCTTCATATAAAGAAAATCCCAAGTTTTGATTAAATTTAAAAGCCAAAGGATTGTTTTTTAAGACTTGTGAATCAAGGCTTTGAAACCCTTTTTTTTCAAACAAATAGTCGATAAATAAATAGGCACTTAAAGAACTGATAATAGGATTAATGGTTGGTACAAAAAAGATGCCCCACGAGACCACCTCTTTGTCATCTTTTACCCAAGAGCATGACCCTACAATAACATCATCTACTATAAGGGCAAAATACTCTTTTGTGGAATTATTATGAAGAGTAGAAAGCCATTGTAAGTGATTTTCCAGTGGTATGATTTCACTGTTGTGCATATGGGTTCGAATATATTCACTGTTACGTAACTCTAAAATGGCTTTACTGTGTTCTTGTGTAAGATGAATATAATTTTTAAATATAAGGGTCATTTTAATGCTTTCAATATCTTTTTTGCCAATTTAGTTTGAGAAAATTTTAATGACAAATTTTGATAAATATCAGTGGTAAAGATATACTCCAATTTCTCTTTTAAGGAAGTAATGCAGAGAGTATTAGCGTGAAGAGTAGTTAATATTTGTTGTTGATTTAAAAAATCAATCACATTTTGCTGGTTGGATGCCACTTGAATATTGATAAACTTTTTATGTAAAGCCATCACTTCAAACAGTGTTCCCCCGCTTGCACAAATAATCAGTTCATGAGAGGATAACGTTTCAGCAATATTGTCAATATCAACCAAAAGTTCAATGACTGAAAGCTGTTTGAGTTCTTCCAAATGAGGATTGACACCGCTTGTAATAACGGAGATTTTATAATTTGGATTAATGTTTAAAAGCAGTTTTGTTATCGTTGAAGAGCCGTTTAAAACGTCGTTGCCTCCTAAAATAATGGCAATACTGTTTTTGATGGGTTTTTGCGGATTTGCTTTAAAAAATTCGTCTCGTAAAAGAGTGTATTGACTGCCACAAAAGAGTTTACAAGATTTTGGAACTAAGGCACGGTACGCTTTCTTTTTGGCTTGAATACCATGGTTTAAGAGCATATCACAATGATGAGGTTGTAAAGTATCATCAAAACTCAGGATTTTTAATTCTTTGTGGTTTTCTTTTAATATTTGTTCAAAGAATAGATCGATTTCATACGAATCAATAATTAAAAGGTGTAAATGCAAAACAGAAATTAACGAGCTTAATTCCTCTGCATGATTGGTTTTTAGGGTATAAATATGAAATCCTGCTTTTAAGATTTCTAAATTGATATTCCCCAATAAATTTTGCGTGGCAAAGCTGATATTCAGAGAGTTATCTTGTTGTTTTAAACGAAAAGCTAACAGTAAACAACGTTTTACATGGCCTAATCCAAGCTGTGAAGAAGAGTCACATCGAATGAGGATATTCTTCAACTCTGTCTCCTAAGTGGTAATCTTTTTTTGCTTTTTGTCCTAAAAGTTTATTGAGATATTTAGGGTGCATACTGTACCCTGGACGTACGGATTTAAGATTCTCAAGGCTAAAAATTTCACCTTTTTTAATATTTTCAGAAACATAAATACTTCGGCAAAATCGTCGTTGGTTTTTTCGTTTTTCATTTAAACTGTAATCGATTTCTCCTAAAAGCTTTTCTGTCTCTCGAACGGCTTGAACCATCAAAGCAAACTCTTGTTTATCTAAAGAAAATGCACAATCCGCCCCACCGATACTCTTATCCAAAATAAAATGTTTTTCAATGACACAAGCGCCTAAAGTAACCGCAACAATAGGTGCTGTAATGCCTAAAGTATGATCTGAAAACCCAATATTTACTCCAAACTTTTCTTTCATATTGGTAATGGTGTTGAGATTGGCTTCTTCTAAAGCAGCGGGATAGGAACTCGTGCATTTAAGTAAAATAATTTGACCATTGCCTACGTTTTTACAAAGAGCAATAACATCAATAATCTCTTCAAGAGTGGCAATGCCTGTGCTTATGATAATAGGTTTACCTTTACTGGCTGTATATTCTACAAGCTCATAATCGGTAATTTCAAAAGAGGCAATTTTATACGCCGTGGGATTAAATGTTTCTAAAAAATCCACCGCACTTTTATCAAAAGGCGTTGAAAAAACATCCAAATCTAAGCTTCTGGCATAGGCAAATAACTCTTCATGCCACTCCCAAGGAGTATAGGCTTCTTCATAGAGCTCATATAAACTTTTTCCATCCCACAGTGTACCCCCTTCAATCATAAAATCTCTGTTTTTGCAATTAAGAGTGAGTGTATCGGCACGATATGTTTGAAGTTTTATCGCATTGGCACCACACTCTTTGGCAGCTTTTATGGTGTCAAGGGCAGTTTGTAAACTGCCGTTATGATTGGCTGAAAGCTCGGCAATAATAAAAACACCATCTTTGTTTAAATCGAAGTTTCCTATTTTCACAATGATTCCTTGAGTTTTTGGTGTTGCAATACTTCGTACAGTATTTCAGCTCTTTTCCAGTCTTCTAAAGTATCAATGTCTTGCACCAAATATCTTGGAAGAATAATAGGAATAGAGTTTTGTCCAAAAATAATATCATTGGATTTTATGTGTACATTGGTCCAATAAAACTGTCCAGCATCTTGATACGCTTCTTCTAAATCTTGACTTCGTTTTGAGAAATTTTCAGGCCAAAACATTTGACATCGTTCATTTTGTGTAATTTTAAATGTTCTTTGAATTGGGAAAGGCATAGACGTACAGGAAAAAGCACTTCTTGCATTGGAGTTTTTAAGTTTTTCAAATCCTTCTATAAGATATTTTTCTTGTAAAAAGGGTGCTGTGGCATAAATGGTACAAACAAAATCGTAGTCTTCGCCCACACTTTTTAAATAAGTTAACGCATGACTTATAACAGCCCCTGTGCCTGTAAAATCATCACTGAGCTCTTTGGGTCTCAAAAAGGGAACATCCGCTCCATACTCTTTGGCAATTTTAGCAATCTCTTCATCGTCTGTACTGACAAGGACTTTTTTAAAAAGCTTTGAGTGTAAAGCCGTTTGTATGCTGTATGCAATTAAGGGTTGTCCATGAAACAGTTTAATGTTTTTCCTTGGAATTCGTTTGCTTCCACCTCTTGCTGGAATTATAGCAACGGCGTTACTCATATCAATAATTCTTTCATACATTTAAGCACATACGCTTGTTCTTCTTGGGTCAGATTGGGATAAATGGGCAGTGAAATGGCATGAGCATAATACGCATCCATCACAGGCATTGTTTCATTGCCATAGCCTAAATTTTTGTAATAAGGTTGTTGATTGATGGGGATATAATGGTATTGTAAACCAATATTTTTTTCACGCATTTGGAGAACAAACTCTTTTTTTGTAATGGTTAGTTTTTCAAAGGCAATATTAACGACATACAAATGATAGGCACTGTTATGAGTAAAGGGGTATAAGGGACGAACAAATTCGCTGTTAAAAAATGCTTCATCGTATCGCTTGGCAATGGCATGTCTTAAATATAAAAAGCTGTTGAGTCGTTTCAGTTGAGAAAGTCCTAAGGCACACGAAATATCGGTTAAACGATAGTTAAATCCCAATTGTGTCATTTCATACATCCAAGGAGCTATATCCGCTTTTGCAACCATTCCATGAGAACGTAAAGAGAGAAGTTTTTCATAGGTGTCTTTGCAATTGGTTGTTACAGCACCTCCTTCTCCTGTCGTTAATCCTTTTACGGGATGAAAAGAAAAAACACTGGCGTCACTGTTTTGGCAGCTTCCTGCTTTGATTCCATCAAAACTTGCTCCAATCGAGTGGGCACAATCTTCTACAATTTTAATAGAGTAGGTTGATTTTAAATAAGCCAATTTTTTTTGATTTAATGGATTCCCACTAAAATGGACTCCATACAAGGCTTTTATTGAAGCGTCTTTTTTTAATGCTTCTTCACATAAATCCAAATCAATATTTCCATCAGGGGCAATATCGATAAATATGGGTTTAGCTTTAGCATATAAAATGGCATTGGAAGTGGCTAAAAAAGAGTTGGGCGTGGTTAAAACTTTGTCATTTTCCTCAAGCAATATTAATGAAATTAAGTGTAACCCTGCGGTTGCATTGGCAACACTGACACAATACGTTGCCCCACAATAAGCGGCAATGGCTTCTTCAAACTCTTTGATTTTAGGGCCGGTCGTTAAAAAATCACTTTGCAGTATTTGAATAACACTTTGAATATCTTTATCACTGATGGTCTGCTTTGAATACGGAATAAAAGCCATTAGTACTCTTTAAGGAGTTCTAAAAATTCTTCTTTTTCCAGCCATGTGTCGTTGTTGCCAGAATTGTATTCAAAGCCTTGTACCACTTTTTTCCCTGTTTCTCCCAAACAGTTTTTATCATAATTTCGTCGGGTGGTGAATGTAATTGTAGGACTAATAACAAAATGATCATCGAACTCATAGGTTAAGTGAGAATCATCCGCGGGACACATAATTTCATGCAGTTTTTCACCCGGTCGAATTCCAATAATTTGTTGTTTTAAATGAGGGGCCATAAATGAAGCCAAATCAATGATTTTAATGGAAGGAATTTTAGGCACAAAAATCTCGCCTCCTTGCATTCTTTCAAAGTTTTTTAAAACGAAATTAACCCCTTGTTCTAGTGTGATTAGAAATCGAGTCATTTTTTCATCGGTTATAGGAAGCGTTTTGTCACCTCGTTCAATGAGCTTTTTAAAATGAGGGATAACAGAACCACGACTGCCAATAACATTGCCATAACGTACCACTGAAAATTGGATATTTGAAGTTCCAACTAAATTATTGGCTGCGACAAAAAGTTTGTCCGAAGCTAATTTGGTTGCCCCGTATAAGTTGACAGGATTAGCCGCTTTATCTGTTGACAAAGCAATGACTTTAGTTACACCGTTGTCTAAAGCTGCATCGATGACATTTTGTGCGCCATTAATATTGGTTTTAATACACTCCATGGGATTATACTCAGCAATGGGAACATGCTTTAAGGCAGCTGCATGAATGACATAATCCACATCTTTCATTGCTTTTTTAAGTCGATCTTTATCTCTGACATCACCGATAAAATATCGCATACATTTATCACTAAACTCTTGTGCCATTTCATACTGTTTGAGTTCATCTCGACTGAAAATAATGATTTTATTGGGTCGATATTTTTGAAGTAAAAGTTGCGTAAACTTTTTACCAAAACTGCCCGTACCACCCGTGATTAATATATTCTTTTTGTCAAACATTTATGACCTTTGGTTGTGTAAGTTTATTTCTTATATAATACCAAATATATTGTTTAAATATGATTTTTAAGATACTATATCTGTATCAATTTTTTTATAAAAGGTTAAAATATGGATAAAAAGAGTTCAATTCCTGACGATATTTTAAAAATACAGAAAAAACTTGCATCTTTTGAAGTGGATTCAAGAAACTATAAAAAATACACCAAAATCTTGGCAAAACACATTAAACAGCATACCATGAAAAAACGAGTCAATGCTCATATTAAAACCATTGAAAAAATAGAAGAGATTCAAAAAAAAATAGAAGAACAACAATAAATATTGCAATTTGCAATAAAAATAAGCAATCAAAAAAATTCTGCTAAAATTCGAACATAAAATAAAATCATTAGGACTAATTACATGAATGAAAATCAAAAAAAATCACTTGAACTGGCGATTAAGCAAATCGACAAAGCGTTTGGAAAAGGAACCTTGATTCGATTGGGAGATAAAGTTATCGAACCTCTTGAGGCCATTAGTACAGGTTCTTTGGGCCTTGATGTTGCGTTGGGGGTAGGAGGACTTCCAAAAGGAAGAGTGGTTGAGATTTATGGACCTGAGAGTTCTGGGAAAACAACCTTAACCCTTCATGCCATCGCAGAAGCGCAAAGAGCAGGAGGGGTGTGTGCGTTTATTGATGCCGAACATGCACTTGATACTGTCTATGCAAAAAACTTAGGAGTGGATATTGATAATCTATTGGTCTCGCAACCCGATTATGGAGAACAAGCGTTAGAAATCTTAGAAACGGTCATACGAAGTGGTGCAGTGGATTTGATTGTTGTGGATTCTGTTGCTGCATTAACTCCCAAAGTAGAAATTGATGGGGATATGGATGACCAACAAGTGGGAGTTCAAGCACGACTTATGAGTAAAGCGCTTCGAAAAATCACAGGGCTTTTAAATAAAATGCATTGTACGGTTATTTTTATCAATCAAATTCGTATGAAAATTGGAATGACAGGTTATGGAAGTCCAGAAACAACAACGGGTGGAAATGCATTAAAATTTTACTCTTCTGTAAGATTGGATATTCGACGAATTGCAACTTTAAAACAAGGCGAAAACTCTATTGGTAATCGAGTTAAAGTTAAAGTGGTAAAAAACAAAGTCGCTCCTCCTTTTAAACAAGCAGAATTTGATATTATGTTTGGAGAAGGAATTTCAAAAACGGGTGAGCTTATTGATTATGGTGTTAAACTTGATATTATCGATAAAGCAGGAGCTTGGTTTAGTTATAAAGATCAAAAAGTAGGACAAGGAAGAGAAAATTCAAAAGTATTTTTAAAAGATAATCCTGATATAGCTAAAGAAATTGAAGAGAAAATTCTTGAAGCTTTAGGAGTAAATGATGCGATTATTCAAGATGATCCTGAATCAGAAGAGTCTGAGTTATCTGAAGATTAATTTGAAGTAAAAAGCCTAAACCCTTTTGTGGGGTTTAGGCTTCAAAAGAGAATGAAGTTAAAGATTATTGTAATAATCTTAAAACGTTTTCACAGAAATGTATATCGTAGCAGTAAAACTGCTACTTTAACGACTTATTGTAAAAGTCTCAATACATTTTGCTGTGCAGAATTTGCTTGCGAAATGGCATAGGTTCCTGCTTGTGCAATAATGTTTTGTTTGTTGAAGTTTGCACTTTCTAATGCATAATCCACATCTCGAATAATTGATTCAGCTGCTTTAACGTTAGTTGCTTGAGTCATTAAGTTTCTAACCGCACTTTCAATTTGGTTTTGAGTAGACCCGATGTCTGCTCTCATGGTATTCAAGCTCGTAATAGCTGAGTTCACTGCTGATTGTGCAGTGGCTGCTTGTGCTTTTGTAAAGCTTGAT
>AYRG01000047.1_pt1 | contig 42302 bp, 41 predicted proteins | sample 183771 | NCBI WGS metagenome assembly AYRG01 (sample SAMN02391472, study PRJNA226580) | bioreactor metagenome | isolation source: day 33 sample from continuous culture bioreactor with low C:N ratio... | place: Germany: Bremen
GTTTATGAATTTATAATACATGACCTTAAAATAACTGTCCAGTTAAGTGTAACCTATCCATTGTTCTATATTCTGTATCCATCAAATAATGGCTTTCCATTGTACTTTTTCTCCATAAAATAATTTTACACCAATCTTTGAATTTTGTAAAAATATTAAGATCGTTGTATAATAATTTCTGGAGGTAGAAGCATGAGATATGATATAACGTCACCAGAATCAATTGAACAACACGCGAAATTACTAATAGGAAGAACATTACGAGACATATTACCTTCTGATTATTCTAAATACGGTGGCAAAGGTAATATTGGTCAGTTAATAGAAAAGTACCACTTTGATTATGAACCAAATAGTGACAAAGAACCGGACTTCTCTGAAGCTGGTGTTGAATTAAAAGTCACCGGATATAAAAAACTTAAATCTGGCAATAATTATTCAGCAAAAGAACGATTGTCCTTAAGTATCATAGATTTTATGGAAATCGTGAATGAATCCTTTGAAACAAGCTCATTTTTGAAGAAAAACAAACTTCTATTACTTATTTTTTATTTATATGAGTATGGAAATATTGATAATATAGATTTTAGTATTGATTTTGCCCAGTTATTTCAATACCCAGATGTTGACTATGAAATTATTAAAAACGACTGGAATACTATTGTTAATAAGATACGTGATGGTAAAGCGCATGAATTATCGGAAGGCGATACTATGTATCTTGGCGCTGCAACTAAAGGTAGCACTTCCGAAAAAAGCAAACGTCATCAACCTTTTTCTGATATAAAGGCTCCACAACGTGCTTTTTCACTTAAAAACAAATATATGACCCATATCCTTAGGAAATACATTCTTAATGAAAAAGCTACATATGAATCCATAGTCAAATCGCCTTCAGATTTACAAAATACGACATTCGAACAACTTATTTTAAATAAATTGAAACCTTATTATGGAAAAACAAAATTAGAATTAGCACAACAATTCGATTTGAATGAAAATGCTAAAGATATTACTTCAAAAATAGCTTTTCGTATCCTTGGTGTCAAAACAGATAATGCTTCTGAATTTGAAAAAGCTAATATTGTAGTAAAAAGTATACGACTAGAACAAAATGGTACAATTGAGCAACATATGTCATTTCCTACATTCAAATTTAAAGAATTAATTACTGAGAACTGGAACGATTCTACATTACGAACAACTTTTAGTGAAACTAAATTTTTATTTGTTGTTTACCAATTTGATGAACATAGAAACTTATATTTGAAAAAAAGTTTCTTTTGGAATATGCCTTTAAGCATACTTGACTCCGAAATCAAGAATGTATGGATAAAAACAGTTAATACATTAAAAACCGGAGTTATACTCAGAAAAAGTGGTAAAAGAACTTTTAATAATTTGCCAAGTCCATCAGAGAACTTTTATTCTCATGTACGTCCTCATGCTACAAAAGCATCTTATGAAGCTTATTGTCCTTATGCTGATGAGCTTCCAGATGGAAGATGGATGACAAAGCAATGTTTCTGGTTGAATAGAGAATATATATTACAAATAATAAATGATTCCAAATAGAGGTTAAAAATGAATATAACATATATTGAAGGCATAGACTATATAAAATCGGAAGTTGATAAAAGAAAACTTAATGGAGAAATAGAATTCATTTTACATCCTGTGTCATTTATACATCTTTCATTTCCTGGAAAATTGAATGAGTACGACTATATAATGTCCACTTCAAAAACAGAAAAACCCAGTCATTATAAAATTTGTAAGATATTAATTGAATTAATCGATACTAAAAGATATAGCTTTAATACCCTCAATAAATTTCTTTCAAATATACATACCAAAGGTACAACCATAGATTTTGATGACATTTATTTAAATAACTTAAAGCATGCAATTTTTTGGGTTACATTACAGGAAGAAATCAACTATCCTCGCTCTGAGGGTAAAGCAGGTATAAATCTTCCATTTTGTAGGTACTACGAAGCAATTTATTGCGCTGAATATAATCCAATATTTGACATTCAGCATATTCAATATCGCTGCCTAAATCATGGTAGAATTAAGCCACCTTTATATCAAATCAAAGCACCTAACTACTATAATTACTAGATTATGAGGCCTACAATGAAAAACAATAAAGATAATGATATTTTTATTTTAAATCAATTCTGTCGTATTGCTGTTAAAAAATATGACGATTTGAAACTAACCCAGTCAACAATTAACGATGATGATGTATGTAACTTATATAGTATTAAGCTCAACTCCAATATGGATAATAGAATTGAATTAATGGTTCCAGGACGCAAGAACTTTCATCCACCTAAACTAGGTATAAGCATAATCTCAAAAAAAAATCCTGATAGATTTGGTGATTATCAATGTTTAATAAAAGGCAAACCTCTTTCACATCCAGAATTTTGTCAAGAATTATATGAAATAGTATATCAATCTAAGGATAAGAAACTGACTTTTAATCACCTAAATCATTTACTAGAAGAAACCTATACTAACGGAATAGACTGGAATAATTCCAAGAATTATGATGATGATGATTTCTACTTAATACAAAAATTATATTTATTAACTTTACAAGAAGACATCAATTATCCTAATGGACAAGGGCGTAAAAAACCATTTTCACGATATTACGAAGCTATTTATGCAGGTATTTACAATGACAAACTATCTATTGATGAAGTAAAAATTCGTTGTGATTATAATAATAATAATGACTCAAGAACAATAGATATGTTACAAGATTATGAATTCTATCATAATCAGCCAAGTTATTATGTAACTTGCCTTGATAATCGAATCAATCCAAAAACCTCAATCTCTATAAAACAAAAGGAATTTCTTAATAGTTTACTTAGAAAATATCCAAATTACACTTTAGAACTTAATTCAGATATTATGACCAAATCCACATCATTTAAATTAATAGAAAAGCTTAATAATGGTAACTTGGAAATATTATATCAACAAGGCATATTATCAAAGATAACGTGATATGAACATAAGAAAAATAATTCAAATGAAACATTATTTCTAAATCTGATGTATTCGATAATTAGTTGCTTCAATAACCCAGTCATTATTTATTTCTTCAAAATAAAAATGATATGGGTTTTGAACTTCTTTTACTATTCTTTCAAACCTATTATACAAATATAAATAATACCTATCTTTCTTTTCTTTAGCTTTTGCTATTTCATTTTCGGATATGTAGAAGTTATAATCTTTATCACAACTTTTTACCTCAATATATTTTTCATCATTTATATCATCTGAAAAAAATGATAAAATATCAAATCCAGCTGAAGCATCAATATTTGAAATCTGAATCGGTTCCTTCTTAATATTTAAATCAATCAATTTTTGCTTCTCATATTCTAAGACAAAAAGTTCAGCTTCTGCTCCCAATTCTTTATCTCTTAATAGTTTCTTTTCTAACTCTTCGAGGGATAATCGCTTATGCTTAGCTTGTTTATTTATAAGACTTTTTATTGTATTGCCATTGGTTACAAACCTATTTCCTTGTAATTCAAGTTCCCCAAAATCTCTCAACAGCATAAATAATCCCGCTAATTTAAGTGGAATTTTATTCCTATAAATAAAAAAGTACTTCTTGACAGAATCATATTGGATTTTCCCATCAAATGCTTCTAATACAATTGTTTCGTACTTAGAAATAAGCCTACATTTAAATATTTCAATAAAATCTAACTCATTCAAAATTTCTAATTTTATATATCTATCCTCTACTTTTTTAATAAAAGAAAGGTCCATCAATAACAATATTGTATTATTCATCGACTTTGCATTGTATGAAGTATTTACCAAATCAATATCTTTGCATAGTGAGTCTCCGATATCTATGTATAAGGCGCTTACTTCTTTTAATGATAATAAAAAATTAAATATAACGTTTTCTTCTCTCATAATAATCCTTTATAATTGCCTTAATATCATCTGCGGAATCTTCTTCATAATCTATATTATTGGCTAGTAATGGAATTTCTTCACTTTCGATTAAATTTAGCATTCTCTGTTCTTTTTCCATAATCCGGTTATATACAACAGAATCCACTGTATCACCTGATTGTATAAAATAATAAGTTGTCGTTATGTCATCGGTTAGACCTACTCTATGGATTCTATCTTTCGATTGCATATAAACTCCTGCATTAAATCCTTGCTCTAAATATATGGCATTATGACAAGTAGTATGTAGCGAAATAGACTCCCCAACTGCATGTGGATTAGCTATTATAACATTAAAACACGCTTTTTCTTTATTCAAGAACTCACGTATTATAACTTCACGTTCATCTTGTGGACATTTACCATACAGTATTCTGTTATCAATCCCATTATTCTCAAAATACAAACTCAAATCATCACAAGTGCCTATGAACTCACACCATATTATTAGTTTTTCTCCTTTGCTAATAAGTTCTTTGGCTATATTCAGCGCTACGACAAATTTATTAGGAACTTCTAAACTTTTATATTGAACAATTCTACTAACTATTTCTTTATCAATTTCAATATCATTTTCATTTTGAGATGACATATTATCATCACCTTCATAATCTATATTTTCTTCTTCTAATGATTTAAGCAATAGTCCTGGGTTTGATGCTGCTTGTCTTAATCTTATAGATGCTGCTCTACGAATAGACTCCGGCAATCTAGATTGTTCCCATCTATGCACTATCATATCCTCTATTGATTGATATATACTTCTTTGTATTGGTGACATATCTACAATTTCTGGTTTACGAAAAATTGGATCTGGCAGGTTCAAATCTGATTTCTTAACTCGTATGAAAAACGAGCTTATCCTATCAATTAAATCCTCTACTCTTCTATCATCAGCATTACTACTCATTGCTGCCAATTGAGGTACAGAGTAACCTATTACATTATTAAATGGCCAAATAAACTTATATAAGTTATATAAGTCAACATAGCTGTTCGCAGCCGGAGTTCCTGTTAAAACAACACGAGATTTAGCATATGGTGAAAGTGATAACACATAATTGCTTTGAGCATCATCGCTAACTCTTTTTATTCTATGTGCTTCATCTAAAACTACCATACAATTATTATGCTTCAAAAAATGGAGAATAATATCATAATTACCTTGGACACTACCGTAGCTAATAATCAGTAATTCACATTCAGATTTACTAGCCATAAGATTTTCCTTGAGTAACTGTTTTTTTACTCCACCTCTTATTTCAATTGAATTAGGCTCAACTCCAAAACATGCTTCATATTCCATTTTCCATGCAATAAATGATGATAAGGGACCAAATACAACTAATTTTTCTATCTGATTTTTTCCCTCTTGTTTTTTTAAATATTCATACGCTGCAAGAACAGTTGAAGTCTTTCCTGAACCTGGCACTGAAAAGTTACATGCATTTTGTGAAAATGCAATATGATATGCTGCTAATAACTGATAAACCTTCAAATTTCTTTTAAAATCTGTATCTGAAAGAACTGAACAGAAATCCGAAAAATCATCTTCATTCATCTCATTGTTTCTTATTTCTTTAGCTTTTTTTGAGAATATCTTAAATCTATTCGCTTCATCTTCAGCATCATCAAATACTTTTTTAGCACCGATATTGGATTCGATTTCGCAGGAAAATTCTTCTTCAAATATCCTTCGAATCTTCGTATATAAAGTATTGACATCTATTTCATCAAGTGATATTGAAACGAGATTTGGTGAAATTATTTGTCCTTTAATTACTTTTAAATAACTAGTAATACCTCTAAGTTTATCTAGTTGAAAGTCCATTGGTTTAATATTCATACAATTTTGATCTTTCTTATACTCAATTAGTACTTTCATCAATCTATCCTCTGCTTAATGTGCCCAATCTGCTTCATTAATCCCTTTACACCCTCAAGAAAGTCATTAGAATTTATTATCTCTTCATAATCCTTTTTGGTTATAATTTCCTCTAGTTTTGTTATTTTTTGACTAATTTGCTCAATAATTTTTCCTGGTGTTTCAATGGTATTTCGACTTACATTAACCGCTTTTTCTTCGCCAAAAATATTATTCATTGGTTTTTTTAAAACGTTCTTATAATCATTTTCTCTTATTACAGATATTTGTATTTCGGACTCATCTACATATTTATCTCTATATTCATCAAGTGAATCAACTGGTAATACTTTTACAAGTTCATTAACTTGTGAATTAAACTTTTTCCATCTATCTTGATGACTAAATATAGTTTTAAACTCTCTGAATTCATGTGTTGCAAGGTTCATCCAAATATAATCAAAATAACGCTTCTTCAAATCAATAATATCCATTTCATCAAATGCCCATATATTTTTTCCTGCTTTACCTGTTTTAAAGCTTTTTACTGTTTTATATAAGTTTATAAAAGCTTCTTCTCTACCTTCTAACGCAGTATATATCCCTGGCTCACCAATATACTCAAGATGCTCTTCCATATATTCAAATATTGCAATCCATTCTGTAACAACATTATCTTTACCATCAGTTAGTGTCCAAAAATTTTCTGCAATTTCTGTTTTATTATATCCTATATCTAATTGCTCTTTGGCAGCAATGTACTTTTGAATAGGATCATATTCAACTTTATCCTCTGTTCCATATTGATAAAATGATTCATACTTTCTTATCTCTTTTTCATCTAACTCTTTCTCTAGTATCGCTGCTTCAAAAAATTCTGTTCCAGTAAGGTTTACACCTGGCTTAGCATACTTCTTATAGTTTCGTTGTATGTGATTCAACAATCTAAATCTTCTATTTCCTGATAAAATAACACCTGATGGTGTAACTACACCTGGATCTAATTGACCATCTTTTGCCAAAGAATTTAAGGTGTTATCATTTTTACTTTCTTTATATTCCCATATAAATTTTTCAATTTCTTTTATATCCTCAGGTTTCTCATCACTTAATACTTGGCCATTTCTAGCTTCTAATGTCTTTGCCTGTGCTAGAAATCTTGTATTGTAAGGATTATAAGATAAATATTCCAAAGGGATTTTATATACATTCCTAATTCCTCGTCCAGGTATCTTAATTGTACTAATTGGCTTTTGATTCGCCACTATTTCTTCTAGCTTTTTTCGCCTTGCTTCTCTACTTTTTGGAAAATCTTCACCGATCTTTGCCATTTTTCACATCACTCCTTAATGTTTTTATTATCCCTACTCACCATATATTATTGTAATAATATATATATTATAATACAGAATCTAGTAATAACATTCAACACATATGCATTTATATATGAAAAAAGTAACCCTTTATGGTTACTCTTTTTCAATAATCTTATTCAATTCTCTACCAATCTTCTCCACTATCCCAACAACCAACGCATTACCCATACAAAAATATCTAAATCTTTCAGACATTCCTGTATCAGTCCACCCTTTATCAAAACCATTTAATGCTTCACATTCACTTGGTGTTAGCTTACGTAAACGTCCTGTTTCTGGATCTTCAATAATATGAGTGGATCTATTAGCCGAAGCTTCGCTTGTTAACATTGTTCTTGCTGGTCTGTCAATTGGATCAGGAAATGCAATTGCTCCCTCTGCAAAGAAATACTGGTGACCATCTTTATGTGTTCTTGGAATTTTTTTTGATCCCTTCATATAACGCCATTTTTCCAAGTCCTCATTAAGATAAAATCGTTCTGGTACATCTTTATCTAGTATCGTCTCCATGTTAACCGATTTACCTTCTAATGGTTTCAAATCCTCTGTATAAATCTGATTATCTATAAGACAACCTGTATTCCAAAATTGTAATTTGAAGGTATCTGATATTTCTTTAATATCATTGGTTTCTATATTTTTAACATTAATACGACTACTATTATAAGGCTTACCAGGAAACAACTTTTGATGAAGCCCACCGTCTCTTACAACAAATTCCCCTAAACTTACTTTTTTCACATCATCAATATCTAATTGAAGTTGTTCACTATTTTGGCTACCTTTATATCTGTTATCTAAGTCTTTTCTATAGTTGGTATCATTTTTATATGCAAAGATAAAGACTCTTCTTCTTCTCTGAACAAAGCCATATTCAGCAGCATTGATTACTTTCCATTCAACCGAATAGTTTAAACTTTTAAAACAAGCCAACATAACACCAAAGTCTCTTCCCCTTTGTGATGTCGGTGATTTTAAGAGCCTATCTACATTTTCCAATAAGACAAATTTAGGACTTTTAGCTTCAAGTATACTATAGATATTCCACCACAATACACCTTTTTTCCCTTCAATCCCCTTTGCACCTGTTGAAGCAACACTATAATCTTGGCAAGGAAATCCTCCAACTAATAATGTATGATCTGGTATTGCATTAACATCAACTTCATTAATATCTTGATTTGAGTGATTTTCACTTTCTCCAAAATTATGTATATAACATTCATATGCCTCTTGTGCTTTCTTACTTGGTTCCCATTGATTAGCCCAAACGGTCTTAAATTCTTTACTTGCACGCTCTAATCCGACTCGAAATCCTCCGACTCCTGCAAAGAGCTCAACTACTGTTTTTTCCATTGTCAGTCCTCCTGAATTACTAGTTACATTATATCTTAATCCCGGAATGGGATCAACAATTTTCTTCAATTATTTCTAATATTTTATCCTTGCGCCAATATTACGTAAAAAATTCATCCAAAGGCAAGGCGCATTGTACTTCAAGCCACTGTTCTTCATTCAATCTATCTGCTAACTCTTTAAATGACCGATTAATTTCTTGCATTAAATAATCATCTGAAGATATTATCTCTTTCTGCATGACAAGTGCTTCCTTAAACTCATCTAGTGAATTATCCTTTGCCATACTATTAAACATTTCTATCGAATCCCAAGATATGCCTAACTTTTTAAGCATATCTTCTTTCATTTCATGTGTTGCATACAACCTATTTGCTTCTATAATGAACGTCTTTATAAATGTCTCTTTCTCATATTCATTATTAGACATTTCATATTTAACTGAAAATGAATCTCTTAGTTCTTTCAGTTCATTAAACTTAGCATCTTCTTTTGATAAATTACCTCGCCTAACTCTAGAATAAATTCGGTTATATACTTTCGAATACTCGGTATTAATCACATTCTTTGATACCTTAGCTTTGTATTTCATCTTAGCTACATATTCTTGGCAGGTATCTTTTGTATCTCTATATTGAACATTGCAGTAATTAGCTACATAGGAATATTTATTAAGAAAATAACGTCCACATAATTTACACTTTTTAGGTATTTGCTCCATTTCAATCAAATAATGCATCCCACTTAAGAAAATATCATCAAATATGTCAAATATAGTTTTATCTATATAATCATCTATCTCATAAACATTTGGCATTTCAAAACATAAAACATTTCCTTCTTCATTAATCATTGATAAAAAACTTTCCTTAACATCAAATGAACCATATCGTTGTGCATTATAGAAGACTGCGTATGCTAAAATACTTTCCTGTGAGCCTGCACTAAGAAACATTTCATATCCAAATAATAATCTTAATGGATCGATTATTTTGGCATTTTCATAGGGCTCTATTAATGATTCGTAAATATACTTTTGATATTTCTCAAACTTGTCCATCAATATATTAAGACGATTTTCAACCACTTGAAGCTTTTCAGGATAAACATCCTTAGCTTCAACCATTTGATAGATGTCATTCACTAAGACCCATAAGAATGGTAACTCACTTTGTAATCCAATGAAAATCTCAATAAACTCATCAATTCCATGATTCTTTAATATCTCTGTTAGATATATCAACTCATCATATACTGCTTTATCACCTTCGTATATATTTAAATCAAGCATTTTTTTCCAATTGTATAAATAGTTTTTCTTTTCGCTTTTAATAACGCTTACATCGGAATTAGCATCAATAACAGAGACTTCAAAATATTCTTCATTCGTCTTTTTGTTAGAAAGAAACTTTATTGAATCTATTCTTAATGGCTGATTTTCACTTTTTTTAGATAATAGCTCTCTAAGTTTTTTCATCGAAACACCTCGCAATCAACTTCCTATTTCATATTATATCGTACAAAAACAAGTTTTGCAAAAAGAATCAATTTTATTTTTTCACCTATTTGTACTTGACAGTACGGAACATAATATAATACAATCAAATAGACAAGTTAAGTATTTTATAATATTTACATTTTTGTCACGAACCTTGAAAACTTCATACCGAACAAATTCCGTTTCTATAACACTTCATGCTAATTCAGTACACATGGTATAATACGATTAGCAAAATACCTGTGTACTATCGGATATATATTAAACTAAGAAAGGATGATAACATGAGTACAACACTTACCGATAGTAAACCAAAAGGAAACCGAACCTATAGAGTTGAAGATATTGCCGAGTTACTTGATATTGGACGTACTTCTGCCTATAACCTAGTTAAAGAAGGACATTTTAAAACTGTACGTATAGGAACTTCCATACGAATTTCCAAGAAATCCTTTGATGAATGGCTTGATAGCCTGTCCTAGCAAAGGAGAACACATATGGCTTCAATTGTAAAAAGAAAAAATTCATGGTCAGTGGTTTATTATTACACTGATGAGAGTGGTAAAAGAAAGCAAAAGTGGGAACGCTTTACCAAGATAGAAGATGCAGAGCATCGTAAGAAAGACTTGGAGTAACTAGAAAAGTATGGTCATTTACATGCAGCAACTCAATCAATTGATACTTTTGGTGATTTAATTAATCCTATGTTGAAATTGAAGGTAAAGAGAAATGGGCACCATCGACTTATACAGGTAATCTTGGCTTAATTAAGAACTATATCATGCCAATTATTGGTTCTAAGAAGATTCATGAAGTCAATACTACCTTAATTGAAGACTACTACAAAATCATTCTTCCCAATACCCCTGCTGTCGAAAGAAAAGGACGTTATACCAAAAGAATGGTATCCAATTCAACCATTCGAGAAATCCACAAGATTATTAATCCTGCTCTTAAATACGGTGTGGTTAAAAAGTTTTTTACTACTAATCCTGCTGATTATATTACCTTGCCAAGGGTAAAGAAAAAAAGTCGAGATATATGGACTTTAGAAACCTTTGAGAAGGCATGTAATTTATGTGATAATGAGCAACTTGATGCTATCATGCACATTGCCTTTGCCTGTTCATTACGAATTGGAGAAATACTTGGATTAACCTGGGATTGTGTTGAAATATCTGAAAATGCAATCAACTCTGGTACTGCTTTTCTTCGAGTGAATAAGCAATTACAACGAGCTAATTTAGATGCCATAGAAATCATTAATCAGAATGATGACGAAGAAGTACTCTTTATATTCCCACCAGTTCTAGCTCATTCTAAATCTCGGATTATTCTTAAAGAAGTAAAGACAGAAAGTAGTGACCGTATAGTCTTCCTACCTAAAACGGTAGCCAAGAAGTTAATCCGTATTAAAGAGATTCAAGATAGTTGGAAAAATATTCTAGGTGATGATTACGTCGATTACAACCAAGTCTTTACGAAGCCTGACGGCAATCCAATCTTAACGAGAGTTGTTGAAAAATGGTTTGATGATTTAATTAAGAGAAATGACTTACCTAAAGTTGTCTTTCATTCCTTAAGACATACCAGTACAACCTATAAATTACGGCTTTTTAAGGATATTAAAGCTGTACAGGGTGATACTGGTCACTCACAGAGTAAAATGGTCACAGACGTCTATTCCCACATTCTCGACGAAGATCGTAGAACCAATGCTGAAATCTTTGAACGTGAATTCTATAATAGAGATTCAACTAATTCTACTATTACACCTTCACTTGAACAGGAAAAGCTTGTTAACCTAATCAAGGAACAACCAGAACTTGCCAAACAGCTTTTAAATCTAATGTCCAGTATGACAGGTTATAACGATTAGCAAAAAATCATTATAGAACCTCATTACACATAACCTATTAGCAATGAAGCAATTTTTATTAGCACCACAACCATTAGCAAGATATTTTATTAGCAAAAGTTGATTGCTAAGATAAGCAAATAATCACTTATATTTTTAAGTATTAAAAAAGCTGTAGGCTGCTAGAATAAGCCTACAGCAACGTTCCTGGCGGGATTCGAACCCACGGCCCCTCGCTTAGGAGGCGAGTGCTCTATCCTACTGAGCTACAGAAACATGTTACATTTTATCAAATTTAGGACCCGCCCTAGTTACTCCTTAGGAGGTCCCGGTTATATCCATTTAACTATGAGGACAAATAAGAACAAAGCTTTGATGCGACTAGTTTGTCGCATCATTATCTTCGTCATGGTTTTCAAAATCATCATGCAATTCAAAGTCAATCTGACCATGTACCCAACAGGTTCCTTTAAAGCGCATGCCGCGCATGGGTTTGCCAATAAGGTCCTCTGAATTAATGTACGTATCCACAACAATGTTCATACATCGCATACGAATTCGCCAAACTTCTTCCTTAGTAACTCGGTTGATCAGTTTTTTTGCGTCAATAATCGTGCCAAGCACTGAATATACGTCTTCTGTATCTCCTAATGGGATAAAAAAACCTTCCAAAATTGTCAAGAGGTCTTCATTTTTAAGTCGCTCCCGTAAAATGCGTGTTGCTTCTAGCGCTTCTTCTTCAAGGGCGTCCATAGCATCTTCATCGCCTTCACGCGCTTGACTAAGCAACTCTTCTCGAATCAACTGCTCCGCAAGTTCCATATCTTCATCGTCTTCATCTTTTTCGATAGGAAGAATCACCGTGCCTTCCACCGCAAATAAAGATAAGCGAACCCCATCAATATATACATGTTCATCATCTTGAATTTCAATATAATCAATCAGGTTTTGCAAATAAAAAGATACCGGCGTACCTGATTTATTCTCTTCACAAAATCCACTATAACTCATCGTATCATCATTGGCTGAAACATCAATCTCATGGGTATCCATCAGGTTGCGCCCTTTTGCATAAGGAATGACGGTATGAATTACTAGTTCCTCTTTATCATCCATCTCTCCACGCACCACAAGACCAAAATCTTTGCCATAGGATTTATAGTATTCGACTTTTATTGCATCTTCTTTATAGTTTGAAATATAACGCGTTGTGGGTTTGTCTATTACTTGTTGTACAAGTTTTTCCGCTTTTTCTCTTGTATCATATTCACTAAATCCAAGCGCTTTGATATAGAGCATCATAATATTACCTCGCTTAATCAAAAAATAATCGCTTCCCATTTTGATACGTTATATCTTCGACGTCTTCTGGGGATATTCCTTTTATTTTTCCGATTTCTTCTATAATGTATTTCAAGTATCTAGAATCATTGCGTTTTCCTCGATACGGTTCCGGTGCCAAATAAGGCGCATCTGTCTCCACAACAATACTTTCCATTGGAATGGCTTCAACCACTTCACGTAATTTTTTACCATTTTTAAACGTAATTACACCGCCAACCCCAATCATATATCCAGCTTTTATATAATCCATCGCCATTTGGGCATGACCTGAATAACAGTGAATAACTCCTTTGGGACGCTTAGGATTACGTGCACTTTTTAAATCGGCTTCCATGAGAAGATCAAACGTATCTTGCGATGCCTCTCGACTATGTATAACCACTGGCAAATCCAGCTCATTGGAAAGCTTTAGCTGCTCTCTAAACCAAAGCTTCTGCACACTTTTCGGTGCACTATCATAGTAGTAGTCTAGGCCAATCTCTCCGATTGCAACCACTTTTTCATATGTAGCCAAATGAATCAAACGCTCTAAGTCCTCCTCTTTCATTTCACCAACATCATGAGGATGTACCCCCACCGTTGCATACAAAAAAGGATAACGTTTGGCAAGTTCAATGGATAATCTGGACGAACGCATGTCCGCCCCGATATTGATTACATATTGAATATTTTGTTTTGGAAACTCTTTAAACATTGCTTCTCTATCTTTATAAAATTGTGGATCATCATAATGTGCATGACTTTCAAAAATCATTTAATCACCTTCTGTCAAAATCTATCGAACTTCTGCTCCACTATTAACGGCCTTGTCCACAGTTACAAGACTTACTTTTCCATCTTCTTTTGATGCGGCTAAAATCATTCCTTCTGACAACTCACCTCGAAGTTTTACAGGCTTTAAGTTCTTCACTACAACCACTTGCTTACCAACAAGTTCTTCTGGCGTATATGAATTTGCAATCCCAGAGACGATTTGGCGTATTTCCTCGCCTAATTGAACTTTTGAGACAAGAAGTCGATCTGCCTTCGGATGTTTTTTACATTCAAGGATTTCTCCTACTGCAAACTGTACCTTTGCAAAATCATCAATAGTAATCTCTGGAACCTCTTCAACTTCTTGAGGTTGTTTAGGTTCTTCAACGACTTTTTTGGGTTGCTTTGCCTGCATTTTTTCTTCAATCATGTCTAATGTTTTTTTCTCATCAAGACGTGCAAATAAGGCAACACCTTCTCCAACTTTATCCCCGGCATGAATACCATCAAAGTTGCCAAGAGAATCCCAATCCGTCACTTGCGTATTGAGTTGTTCAAAGATTTTTTCTGCAGTCTCTGGCATAAATGGCTGCAACATAACTGCAGACATACGAATGGATTCAAGCAAGTTATATAATACGGTTCCAAGACGTGGCATTAATGCTTCATCCTTAGCCAAAATCCATGGTGTTGTCTCATCAATATATTTGTTGGAACGACGAAGCAATGTCCATATCGCATCCATGGCGTCGGCAACACGAAGATCATCCATTTTATCCAACACTTTACCTGGTGTAGCCAAAGCTAATGTCCGTAAGGAATCATCAATCGTTTCTTTCGTATCCGGCGCTTGAATCACACCGTCAAAATACTTATTCACCATAGCTACTGTACGATTAACTAAGTTACCTAATATATTTGCCAAATCAGAATTAATACGTTGAACCAACAATTCATAGGTTAATGTACCGTCTTGACCAAAAGGCATCTCATGTAATAAATAATATCGAACCGCATCAACACCAAAAAATTCTACGAGATCTTTGGCATAGATAACATTTCCACGGGATTTACTCATCTTATCCATGCCAATCATTAGCCATGGATGTCCAAACACTTGCTTAGGTAATTCAACCTCAAGGGCCATCAACATAATCGGCCAATAAATAGTATGGAATCGTAAAATGTCCTTACCTATAATATGGACATCCGCCGGCCAGTACTTATTAAATAAGTCACCATGATTACCCTCTGGGTCATAGCCAAGTCCTGTAATATAGTTTGATAAGGCATCAATCCATACATAGATAACATGTCCTTCATCAAACGTTACCGGAACACCCCAATTAAAGCTCGTTCGTGACACACATAAGTCTTGTAATCCAGGCTTTAGGAAGTTGTTTACCATTTCATTTTTACGTGATTCTGGTTGAATAAACTCAGGATGTTGATTGATGTGATCCATTAATCGATCTGCATATTTACTCAATTTAAGAAAATAGGCTTCTTCACTGGTTTTTTCCACTTCTCGACCACAATCCGGACATTTTCCATCGACAAGCTGGCTTTCAGTAAAAAAAGATTCACAGGGTGTACAATAAAGGCCTTCATAGCTTCCTTTATAGATATCACCTTGATCATATAATTTTTTAAAAATCTTTTGAACAGTTTTGACATGTTCATCATCCGTTGTTCGAATAAATTTATCATAGCTTGTATTCATTAAATCCCAGATTTCCTTAACTTCACCTGCGATTTTGTCTACATGTTGTTTAGGTGTAATGTTCTCTTCTTGTGCCTGAAGCTGAATTTTTTGCCCATGCTCGTCCGTTCCTGTTTGAAAAAAAACATCGTATCCCAACAAGCGCTTAAAACGTGCAATACTATCTGTAATAACTGCTTCATAGGTATTTCCAATATGTGGTGTTCGCGATGTATATGCGATGGCTGTCGTAATATAATATGGTTTTTTAGCCATAATAATCCTCCTTATGATTAACTAGTACGATTATACACTAATGAAAAAACGAAATCAATGAATCTGCCCCTTTTCAAAACTAATTTTCGCTTTCTTCATATACTCAACCGCTTTTTCATGTTGGTCTAAATTCGCATAGCATTTACTTAGCTCTTCAAAAATCATAACTGTTAAGCTATTATACATTTTTTCCTGATAATACGTGATCGACTTCTCCAAGTATTTAATGGCTTTAAGATAGTCCTTGAGATTAAAATAGGCGCTTCCTAGCACCATATTATATCTGGCTTTACTATAGTCATCTAACATTTCAAAATCAATATTCTTGGCTGCGCTGATTGCCGCTTCATTATCGTTTTGTGAAAACAACAAGTACACATCTTGAACTTCTTTACCTGCAATCAATCGGCGTATTAATTCTTTGGCTTTTTGGTTATAATCCATTGCTTTTTTATGGTCCCCGGTCATTGTATATGCATCTACTAGCTTTACATATAATTCATATGCAATGAGTTCATGATTAAGCAAGAGTGTATTCTCATTTTCAAGTAGTTTCTCGTAATAAAAAAGCGCTTGCTGATACTCACCATTTTTTATATGCATATTCGCTTTTTTAAAATGGCAATTGATATATATATCCTCAATAAAGTTGGAATTAAATATTGCTGGGGATTCAAAACGTAAGGCTTCCAATCGTTCAAGAACTTCGATACAATTATCTTCTTTATAGTCAGACATTAATTCTTTGGCCAACTTTGCGATTTGCTCTGATTTTGTTTCTTCGCTCATAAAATAATCTATCGTTTTATTTAAACGATTCGCCAAATACGCCATCGTTGTAATTGATGGCTTTGCAAGATTATTTTCAATTTGACTCAACATATTTCGAGTTATAAAATTACCTGCCAACTCTTTTTGTGTCAGTTTATTCTTTTTTCGCTCATCCCTTATTTTTTGTCCTAAGGTTCTCTCCATATGACTGACTCCTTAAGTTCATATCGGCTAATAAGCCTAACTTAAAATATTGTATCATTAAACCTTGATAAAAACAAGATTTATAGCCCCAACTTCCCCTTTTCATGACTGAAAAAATCATCCACTTTTGTCAATGCTTTCACCAAAACATCAAGCTCATCTTCTTCTAGTCGATTCATCACTTCTTTTACCATGCGATCATGAAACTCGATATGATGTCGAAAGGCTTTTTTCCCTTGCAACGTTAATGAAACTAAGACAACCCGACGGTCTTTCGAACTTCGAATCCGCTGAACGAACCCTTTTTTGACCAAATGATTAATCGCAATCGTCAATGTACCTACGGTAATCGATAAATCTTTGGCTATCGAAGACATATTACGGGATGTATTTAATCCAATCGCTTCAATTGTATGCATATCTGTAATAGTAAGCTCCTTAAAAGGACCTTGAGCCAAGGCTTTTTCTTCTACTTTCATAATATCATTAAACAAATGTACGAGGATATGATTAAGCACTTCATATTTTTGATCCATAACTTCACCTAATTTTCTATTTTTTCTCGAATCTGATTATATATATTTTTCAAACTATAACTTTGGATGGTTGATACATTTCCTTCTATCCGCTGCTTTTTTTCATCGTCTATATCTTGATTAGTTTCAAAAACAACTGTACTTCCTTCAGCCAGACTCACTTGTTCTAGCGCCTCTGGATGCCCATATAAATACTTATACATCTGAGTTATCATCGTTTTTTTCGCTTCTCCGTCAGCACCGATAATCGCAAATCTTGATACCATCATACCCGAAATATGATTATATAAAATCGGATCCACATCCATTGTCTGGGCATTATACATTGCCACTGCATCGGCTAACAGCTTTTCATCCATTTCAATAGCTTCATACTCCGTATCAAGGATATCTCCTCCCAAACCATAGTAAAGACCTAGAACTATTTCTGGCGAGGATGCACTAGATACCTCATTAGGTCGAATAGTAAGCGGCAAGACATATGTTTTTCCTTTGAACCTTCCGGCATTTAATGCATCACCATAATACGTATACGCTTCCATATCCATGAGCTCATCAACGGCTAATGCGATCCCATAAGCTGATACATCCTGAGCATAGTTTGCCTGACTGATTAAGACATCCGGTAATTGACTATAATCAACTTCACTTAAGGTTTTATAAACCTTTGCTTGAGCATATATTCCTTCACTCTCAAGTGATTTAAACAGGTCTTGATACGCTTGATTTACCGATGCTTCAAAACCAAACAGTGCGATTTGAATTGTTACCCCATCCCTTGGCTTAGGGTTTTCTAAGTCTTCTTGACCCGTCCCATCTTCTCCAGCGGTTTCTCCGGGAATTATATCCGGAACTTCTTCCGGTGCTTCTTCTGGTACGTCTACATGTATTTTTCGTGTTGTTGTTGGTCCATATATTCCAAAACGGTTCATATACACGACCGATAACTCAACGTCACCCTCTTGCCCTTCTAGTATGACTTTTTTTGCAGCGATTCCCGTATCCATAGGATTGGAGCCGTCAAGGGTATACTTTAAGGTCAAACCTCTCGGCTCTTTTAAATCAATTGTCTCTTGAGGCATGTAACTTGTCCCAATTGCTGTCAAATCCGCATGCTTAGGTTGCAATTGATTATACCAATATCCTACGCTCACTCCATGACCCATCAGCTCATGTCCATAGCTCAAAAGTGATTGCAGTGCTTGGTCCTTTATTTTATCGGGTAAGTTTTCATTAACTTTAAGCATATCAAAATACTGATATAAGGTTATATTCGCTTTATAATAAGCTTTTTGCTCTATCAACTGCTCAATATAGGCGTCCCACATATCAATATTGGTCGAATCTATATCAAATACTGAGATTTCTGTCTTTTCTTGACATCCTGATAATAAAAAAATAAGAACAGCCAACACACCGATATTAAAACCTTTGAGCTTCATAACTATTTTTATCCCTTCATAATCTATGATATAAAAAACGTTGATTTAATTTTACACTACAACCCCTTAATTAGCAAATAAAACGAATGTGTTTTCCTAGCTTGACAGCATCCAAAATTCCCCTGTACAATCTAATTAGGACTACACAAAACACTTGAAAGGAGCACGTTTTTTATGGCCGCGATGAAGCGCAAAAAACAGCCACTTCATTAGCTGGCTGTTTTTGCAGTTGTTTTAATTTTTTCATATGGCTGCTTTGACAAAAAAAGAAGAAAAATTTAAGCATTATTTCTTAACCAGGTGGTTATTTTGCGAATGAACTCTGTACTTCGAGATAATTCTGATGGTTTATTATCCATTAACCATATTTGTTTGAAATCCAAAAACCAATATTCAATGCGTTCTGCCAGTTGCCATGCATCTAAATCTTGTTCTAATTCAATACCTTGAGCGTCTTTTCGTACCAATAGGTAAAGCATGTTCATCCATTGTATGCCTTGTGCTGAAACAATAAATGCATTCACATGTTTTCTTTTTTGTGTGTCCAAACCTTGCATACTGTCTTGGAGTGTATGGATAATATGCTCAATGTCTTTATTACATGTATACACATGTTCTTCCGATACATTGATACGCTTAATGTATTCATCATTATCCTTTTCAAACCATCGTACAAACGAGGTGAAATCCATAATATGTTTGTCGGATAATTGCATGAGCAGTCCCATTATATCGTTGTTCGTCTCATAAAGCATAGCATTTACTGCTTGATTCATCTGTTCAATCGTGCGACTGTCTCCCCAAGAAAACGCCGCTCCATATATTAATCCAGGGAAGGAGTTGTAGATAAAGTTCCAGTGTCCAAAATCGCCCCAATCTGTATTTAATATACCGATAGCATCATATTTCTTTCCATAATCGGTCATCATCTTTATATTGTCATAGGCCATTTGATGATTGTTCATAAAACGATTCCATCCGTTAACCCCTGGGCACATATATTGAGGAAATCCATACTCTGCAATCGCTTTAACTTTTGCTTCCGGATATTCAGGTTCATACCACCAGTTTAAGCAGACTAAATCTTTAGGCAACTCTTTGGCACACTTTGAATGCTCCAAAATCATATCGCCCCAGAACATAATTTCTTTATCATACGTACGTGCATGCTCAATAATTTGATTCAAAAAGTCAACATATAAGCGACTTTTTCCAACTTTCTGTGCCAGTGCCTTTGTTCTTCCTTCTCCAAGGTCAAAAGTCTCATCTGCACAAATGTTGAGTTTGTTGGAACTAAACAAAGGAACAAAATCATCCATCATTTGTTTTACGAAGGCAATGCTTTCATCCAATGTGGTATTTAGTGTATGGTGAAGCATCCGATCATAAAAACTAAACTCATCTATTTTTTCACTTTCCGAAAGATGCTTAAAAGAATCTGTTTGGAGTGCTTCATACAGATGTCCAAACGTTGTAATTGAAGGAACCAATTCAATGTAGCGCTCACGACAGTACATATCTAGCTGAATAATTTCTTCTGCCGTCAGTGGGTCTGTTACCGTCCACACTTCGCTTTGTCCGCTAAACAAAAATGTATGCTCCACATAAAGCTGTAACTGATTTAACTTAAAAAAAGCCATTGTATCTACAAGTGACTGCATCATCTTAAGAGTAGGTACTTTTCCGCGTGTCACATCATGATAGAACCCTCGATGATTAAATAGGGGTTTGTCTTGAATATGCATTTGTGGAATATAGCGTTTGAACTGAACAATCAGCTGTTTTAACGACTGCATTCCATAATACAATCCTTGATCATCGGGTGCTTGAATTCGAATGACGTCACACTCTACCTTCAGTTCATAAGCATTCTCTGTCGCCATATGCTCAAAAATAATTCTACGCTTTGCCGACAAGGAAAGATTTATGTCTAAGCCCAACTTCTCCTTTATAAAATCTTTTAATTCAATCGCAAACTTGTTTGTTTGGCGCTGATTGCTTACAATAAGTGCTGTTTGAATATCAATGACAAATTGCCCTTCGTATATTTCGACCTGCTTTGGCTTTGGTATTATATTCATAGTTCCCTCCAGTTTCAAAAATTTACTATATCTTTCAGAATATATCCTATCCTTTTATACCTGTTAATGCAACCCCTTCAACAAAATATTTTTTAGCACAATATTGACCTCGACTTTTTCTACACCGCACTTTTTCGCTCCAAGATAGGACGCTATAACAAACGATTGCTACCTAAAGAAAAAAGAATAAGGAAGCCTTTTATATAAAAAGCTTCCTTATTCTTTTTAATCGTTATTCTTTTTAATCCTTATGCTTCTGCCCAATTGAGCTTGAATTTTCGTACTTTCTTATTGTTATCATATTCAAAATGCTTAGCCATCATATCACTGCGTCTGATAATCCCTATAAAGATTCCTGTATCATCCACCACCGGAATGAAGTTTTGATATTGTGTCAATTCCTCTACAACAGAAAACTCTTCATTAATTGACACCGCTTCAATACTTCTAGATCTTTCTATTTGGCTTATATTAACTTTTTCAGAATTTTTTATACTTAAATCCATATGATCTTTAACATACCACAGGATATCTCCTTCTGATAATGTATATCTATAACGCCCTTCATCATCAATGACTGGAACAGCTGAATACTTATGATATTCCATCTTTTCCATGGCTTGTCGTAAAGTCATTGATTCTGTCAGTGTAACTATTTCATGCTTAGGCGTTAAGAAAAATGCGATATTCATTGCCTCACCTCGTCATTCTCATAATCTATATCTATATACTACTTCTTTATAATATCAAATAAATATGACACAATGATGTAAAAATTCTTAGGATTTCATTAAAATTATCATTATTTTTGTTCATATGTACTATTTTAATCCTTCTACAAGTGATGCCACAAACCCTGCAATCGTATCTGAATCTCCTTTGGATTCGTATATTTTTTTTACGATTGCCGTTCCCACAATAACCGCATCCGCCAATTCCCCCATACGCTTAACATCATCCGGCGTCGATATGCCAAATCCAATAGCTATCGGCAACGTCGTATACGATCTTACCTCTTGAACATATGTATCCAAATCTTTATAAAACTCCGACAAACGCCCCGTCACTCCCATAGATGAAACGGTATAGACAAACCCTTGTCCTTGGTTTAATGTAAAGTGCATGCGTTCTTTTGATGTCGGCGTAGCAAATGGAATTAAGGCAATAGATGTATTTTTTAAATAATGGCTAAGTTCTTCTTGCTCTTCAAAGGGTAAGTCGGGAATAATTAATCCATCAATACCTATCTTAACACACTGTTGAACAAATGCTTCGACGCCATAGATAACAAGGGTATTATAATACACTAAAAAAGCAATAGGCACTTGAATAGTATTTCGAAATGTCGCTACGCATTCAAAAATTTTATAAATCGTGGTTCCCCTCTCAATCGCTCTTTGTCCAGCGGCTTGAATCACTGGTCCATCGGCTAGAGGGTCTGAAAAAGGGATACCCATCTCAATAACATCACATCCACCTCTATAAAGAGCGCCCACAATACTTGGTAAGGCTTCTATTGAAGGGTCTCCTGCCGTAAAGTATCCAATAAAGCTTTTTAGATTTTGCTGTTTTTTTGTTTTTAGTGCTTGTTCAATACGATTCATTTTTTTCCTCCTAGCATTCAATAGCTTTATTTGTTCAAGCGTTCCAAGTCTTTTTTTCCTTGTTCAAAATATGCCATGACCGTATGCGTATCCTTATCTCCCCGTCCAGACACGTTGATAACAACAATATCTTCTGGCTGGGTCGCTTTTATTTCTCGTGTCGCCAACGCAATGGCGTGGGCACTTTCAAGTGCCGGAATAATCCCCTCTGTCCTTGACAATTCTTCGAAAGCTTCAAGGGCTTCTTGATCTGAAACGACGGCATAACGTGCACGATTTATCGAATCAAGATAGGCATGTTCCGGTCCAATTCCCGGATAGTCTAATCCTGCTGATATCGAATGTGCCGGAATAATATTTCCATTTTCATCGGCTAAAAGTGCTGTTTTCATTCCCTGAAACACACCAATGCGACTCTCAACCTCTTTGGATAATACTACTGCATGCTTTCCACTCGCTATACCAAGTCCTCCGGCTTCTGCTCCAATTAAGTCCACCTTGGTATCTTCCAAAAAGGGATAAAACATTCCCATAGCATTACTCCCACCGCCAACACAAGCATAGATACGATTAGGTAGACGCCCTTCTTGTTCAAGAATCTGCTCACGAGTTTCATCACCAATAACCCGTTGAAAATCTCGAACCATTTGCGGATAAGGATGGGGTCCTACCACGGAACCAATCACATAAAATGTATCTTCTGCCAAGCGAACCCATTCCCTGATAGCTTCATTGGTTGCGTCTTTTAATGTCGCTGTCCCTGATGAAACCGGAATCACTTGCGCTCCTAATAATTTCATTCGAAAAACATTAAGCTCTTGACGCTTTATGTCTTCTTCCCCCATAAACACACGACACTCCATACCAAAAAGGGCGGCACCCGTTGCTGCTGCAACCCCATGTTGACCTGCTCCAGTTTCAGCAATTATCTTTGTCTTTCCCATTCGTTTAGCTAGGAGGATTTGCCCCAACACATTATTGATTTTATGGGCTCCTGTATGATTTAAATCCTCCCGTTTGAGATAGATTTTTGCTTTCTGATATTTTTCTGTTAAGCGCTTCGCAAAATATAAGGGTGCCGGCCGCCCTACATATTGCTTTAGATAATACCTATATGCATCCATAAACCCTTGGTCGTTAAGGGCCTCTTTGTATGCTTTCTCTAATTCCTTTAAAGGATTCATCAACGCTTCCGGTACATATTGTCCTCCAAATTCTCCAAATCGACTCATATCTTCAACTCCTCAAATAATTTTTTTATTCTTCCATAGGTTTTATACCCATGTACTTCAATTCCTGAATTCACATCAATAACATTAGGTTGCACCTTGTTTATTGCTTCATGAATATTTTCTGGTCTTAGTCCCCCGGCAAGGATCATCTTACTTTGCTTAAAAAGTGTAAAGGGGATGCATGACCAATCAAACTCAACACCTGTTCCTCCATGCATATCTTTATGATAGGTATCCAACAGCAGTCCTTCCACAATTCCTAGATAGTTTTGCACCCCTTCAAAACTGGATGTATCTTCAACCTGAATGGTTTTCCACACCCTGCAAGGTATTTTTTGAATATAATCCACAGTTTCCTTTCCATGTAGTTGGATAACATCCAATTTGCATACATTCACCGCACGTAGAACTTCTTCTATCGGACTATCCACAAACACACCTACTTTTTGTATATCTTTTCGCATGGATTGAATAAGTGCCCTCGCTTGGTCAATAGACACTTGACGCTTTGAGGGTGCAAAGATAAATCCCGCATAGGCTATGGGAAACTGATTAATGATATTAATCTCTTCCTTTGTTTTTAATCCACAAATTTTAACGTCGATAGGCATTTTTTAACTCCTTTGCACTTTGCTTAATGGATGTGCTTCGCATAAAATTCTCTCCCACAAGAATTGCGTCAATATCCACATAGGATAGCACTTCGACATCAAGAGGAGATAAAATCCCACTCTCGCTAATGACAATACACTCTTTTGGAATATATTTTGCCAAGTCTAGTGTCACATCAACCTTGGTTTCAAATGTGCTAAGATTACGGTTGTTAATCCCTATAATCTCAGCTCCGGCACATACTGCTCGTTCTATTTCTTCTCGTGTATGTGTCTCTACCAAGGCATCCATCCCTAGCTCTTTTGTTAATTGTAATAAATCACCTAGCTGTGTATCTGTAAGAATATGGACAATCAATAATACTGCACTGGCACCAAGCGCTTTCGCATTGAAAATCTGTATCGGATCTATAATAAAATCTTTGCACAATGTCGGTAGCGTAATGGCTCGACTAACCTCTTCCAAATAAATATCTGACCCTAGAAAATAATGTTCTTCTGTCAATACCGACACCGCATCAACGCACATTGCATACTCTTTTGCAATCGCCACCGGATGAAAATCTTCTCGAATTAAGCCTTTGGACGGCGAGGCTTTCTTAATTTCCCCAATAATGGACAGTCCCTTTTTTTGTAGAGCTTCTTTGAAGCTTGGTCGAAAACCTTGCTGTTGAATCCGCATATCTAGTTCTTGATAACTTAATTGACGCTCTTCTAGTCGTACACGTTTTTGATGGACAATCTCATGTAAATATAATGCCATCTTATCACCCCGCAATCGAAATACGTTTAAGCGTATTAGTAACCTCAACGAATTCGTTTAACTTATGCATTGCTTTTTTTGTATCAAGGATATGTTCTGCCATATTGATACCCTCTTTAATTGTTGCCGCTTTTTGACACGTATAAAGCGCCGCTCCTGCATTGAGTACAAGAACGTCTCGCATTGGTCCTTTTTTTCCCTGGAATATATCTAATAGAATCTGAGCATTGGTTGTACTGTCACCACCAACAATGGTGCTTAAAGGCGCGCGCTTATACCCAAAATCTTCTGGGCTTATGGTTTTAAGTGTAATCTCTCCTTCTCGAAGCTCACAAATTTTTGTCTCCGATGCAATCGTAATTTCATCAAGACCATCCATCCCATGTACAACCATTGCTTGCTTAACTCCTAGCTCTTTTAAAACTTTTGCAAAAATCATAAGGAGTTGTTCATCAAAGACACCTACTAATTGATAGGATGCGCTCGCCGGATTCGCCAATGGTCCTAAAATATTAAAAATCGTACGATAGCCCAAGGTCTTTCTAACCGAACCCACATGTCGCATCGTTGCGTGGAAAATAGGTGCATATAAAAAACCCATCTGCGTTTTCTCAATACACGCTTTAACTTGTTCAGGTTGGAGTTCAATCGCAACCCCTAATGCTTCCAATACATCTGCACATCCACACTTACTGGATACGGAGCGGTTACCATGTTTAACAACACAGACACCCGCTGCTGCTGAAAGAATCGCTACACCCGTACTAATGTTAAACGTTCCCAGCGCATCTCCCCCTGTCCCACAAGTATCAAGGGTTATCTCTTGAGCAAGGTCTATCGTCATGGCCTTTTGCCTTAACACCCGTGCCCCAGCAATAATTTCAGCCACTGCTTCTTTTTTCATTTTGAGGGCTGTCAAAAAGCTTCCTGCAAGAATCGGGTCTATGGTTCCACTCATTAACCCTTCCATAACCTTTGTCATCTCATCCATTGTTAAATCTTCACCTGACATGATTTTTTCAATATATTCTTTCATGCACAAACCTCCTTAACTAAGCAATAAAAAGTTTCGAATTATATCCATCCCTTGAGTTGTCAATAATGACTCCGGATGGAACTGCAATCCATAAACCGGATAGTCTTCATGTTTCATCGCCATGATTTCATCTTCATATATACTAAGAACCTTCAACTCCTTGGGCAATGTATGCCGATCTACAATAAGAGAATGGTATCGCGCCACATCGATGGGTCCTTCAATTCCATTAAAAATCGGATCTGGGTCAAAGTTAATGCAACTTGATTTTCCATGATAGAGTACGTTTGCATGCTTGACTATACCCCCAAAGGCTTCTCCAATACTTTGGTGTCCAAGACATATGCCAAGGATTGGGATCTTATCATAAAATTGTTGAATAACCTCAAGACAAATCCCCGCTTCCTTTGGCGTCTTAGGACCAGGCGATAGTACAATTTGTTCAGGTGCCAGTTGTTCTATCTGCTCAATCGTTATCTCATCATTACGTACCACTTTGATGTCTTTTTTAAAGTGTCCAATATATTGATACAGATTATATGTAAAAGAATCATAATTATCGATTAACAATAGCATAGCCTACCTCCGTTCCTCCAATAGCCGCCACCAAAGCTTTAGCCTTATTTAGGGTTTCTTCATATTCTTTTTTCGGATCCGAATCAGCAACGATTCCTGCACCCGCTTGAATATGAATGATGTCATCTTTGATAACCATCGTGCGTATAGCAATGCACATGTCCATATTCCCGTTAAACCCAAAGTACCCAATGGCACCACCATAGATTCCCCGCCGTTTATTTTCCAGTTCATCAATAATTTCCATTGCCCTGATTTTAGGAGCTCCAGACAAGGTTCCTGCTGGTAAAAAACTCATCAATACTTCAAACATACTCATACCCTCTCGCCGTTTCCCAGAGACTAGGGAAACCAAATGCATCACATGCGAATAATGATGTACTTCCATCAATGCCTCAATCTTTACGGAATCAATTTCAGCAATTCTTCCCATGTCATTGCGTCCAAGATCGACTAACATCATATGTTCTGCCCGCTCTTTTTCATCCTCAAGTAACGCCTTAGCCAACGCAGTATTTTCCTCATCGGTTGCACCTAATTTTCTCGTCCCGGCTATCGGACACGTGCGAATGCAGTCTTTTTTGATGGAGACTAACATTTCTGGCGAGCTCCCCACAATCGCATAGTCACCCATATTAAAGTAATATAAATATGGAGAAGGATTAACCTGTCTCAGCTTGCGATAGAGGTTAAATGTATTCACATGTTGACTTTTCCCGCTTAACCGCTGGGATAAGACGACTTGAAAAATATCCCCTTCATAAATATAGCGCTTTGCTTGATGTACCGCCTTGATATAGGCTTGTTCACTCATATTCGTTGTAAATTCTACCTCTATAGGTGCACATGTCTTACTTAAATTAAGAGGTTCATGCAACTGTGCCTGCATACGATTAAAGCGCTTTTCACTGCGTTTTTGTCCTTCCTCATCATCACTATCGAGACAAATCAGATGTATCTGATGGCGGTAATGGTCATAGGCAATAAGCTCTTTAACAAACAGTAGATGCGCATCGGGTGTACCAATAGTATCTGGATTATTATCGGGAAGCACCTCATAATCACGAATCATATCATATCCTACTGTTCCGACGGCTCCCCCAATAAATGGCAACTGGGTCGTATTACATACTTTAATATCATCCATCATCGTTTTGATATGCTCTAATCCTCGTCCATAGGTGACTTGCGTTATATCCTCTGTTGTTGTTTCAATACGGTCCCGATAAATACGAATCTGCATATATGGATTAGCTGCCATAAATGAATAGCGTCCCTTAGGTTGCTCTTTGCTTTCAAGTAAAAAACCAACCTGTGTATGTACATATTTTGAGTAAATAGAAATCGGTGTCTCCGTGTCTCCTGAAAGTTTTCGTTCATACGTTCTTAACTTCATCTTCATCATCGTCATCCTCCTCTTTAACTTAAAAAAAGACATATTCACCCCTTCCTTGGGACGAATATGTCTTCGCTATGCCACCCAAAATGGTACAAAAAAAACACTTCGTTTGAGACGAAATGTTCATAAGCCACTCAAAGTCATTCTGTACGGATGAATCATCAATGCTTCATCGATACTATATCTCTGTAACGGGAGAACCCGGCATCGGATACTGAACTTCACCTAGCATCTCATGGAACCATTCACTAACACTGTATGTACCGTACCTCACACCACCGACGGCTCGCTGAACATCTTAATCTTAGCTACTTTTTCCACTCGTAGATATTGTCTACTATAATTAAAAAAAGTATAGCACAATTCTTTACCACTGTAAAGCGATAATTCTTTTTTTTTTAAGAACAAAAGAAGCCAAGTCAATAATGACAAGGCTTCCCAGCTTTTATAACACTATTTTCATTCATTAAATGAAGATGGACTCAGATATTTTTTAGGGCTATACGCCATACCTTCTTGGTATTTAATCGTAACATAAAGGACTTCTTGTCCATTGGAAAGCTTTGCATAACATATACCATCATCATCAAATTTTTGGGTAATATCAATTTTTTGATCAAAGTAATCAATCCAAACCGAACCGTCCTCTTCATATCGCACATCCGGATCATTGAGGTGATCTATAATCTCCTCTTGTGTCAATGGGCGTTCACTTCCATCCGCATTAATGGCCACGCCTCCGCCTCCCTGGTTAATCGTTTTGCCTTCACTGTCTACATATTCCATTGCATAGCTTCCGTCAGCTTCAAACTCAATACTGACTTCTGTCTGATCCCCGTCTATCCATAGTTGAAGTGTGCGCTGGATTCCACCCAAATCAGTTGCATAAGCAACGGATGAGCCTCCGACTAAAAGTATACAGGCAACAATACCTGCAATCATTTGATTAAATCTTTGCTTTTTGTTTGTCATTGTTTTTACCTCCAAAGAAAAGTCATCCGAGATATGCACTCCTGAAAACGCCTGCTTATATTTTTCCTTATTCGTCATCTTCCCATACCTCCTTTAATGTGTTTTTTAGCAACTTTCTTCCACGTGACAATCTGACCTTTACATTGCTCTCAGAAATTTTTAAAATACTGGCAATGTCTTTGACAGCGTAATCTTCGTAATAAAACAAATGAATAACAACTCGGTATTTTTCTGGCAGTTTAATGACCGTATCAAACAGTTCAAAAGACTCTGATGATTCAAAAGTCAATGTTTCCATATAGTTTTCCAACGGCTCGATTTTACGTCTAAAAAAAGTTAGGTTCTTATTCTTTGCTTTGTTGATTGCTACCCTGATAAGCCATGCACGTATGTGTTGCTCTGTTTCAAATTCTTTTTTAAATGTTATATACTGAATGAAGGTATCTTGAACAACATCTTCTGCATCCTGAATATTTTTGCAAATGTTAAATGCAATAACATACAAGTTATTCTTATACGTTTCAATCAGTATCTCTACTGGTTGTCTCATGAGCTTACTCCTTTGTTGTTAAAAAGCTTTTCACTAATAATACAAACGAACCCTTTAAAAGGTTACACTTTTTATAAAATAAACATGTTTATTTTTTCCCCAGTCTAAATAATCCAGTGTTATGGCAAGAACTCTCCACTAACACTGGACTTACATTTCAGCTTATACAATATTTCCTTGAACTAACTAAATAGATTCATGACCTTATTTGTCCATCTTAGGGCTTTAAGATATCCATCGGATAGCAACTCACAATCCATGTTGATCTTCGCTGCCAAGTCCGCCACTTCAACCCATTTTCCTTTTTCATAGGCCATGATTAGTTGACACATTATGGCAAACTTTCCCTCTTTATATACCAATGCATCATAAATATTTTCCGGCAATAACATACCTTCAAGTGCTGATGCCATAGACTGCTCTAAAAGGACATCCAGCATACTAAACAGACACATCATGGCTATTTGATCACTGTATGCATTAAGGCTACTGTGTTGCGCAATATACTCACTAAACTTAGCTCTGATTAATGACAGACGCGTAAGCTCTGCCGGCTTTTCTTGGGAAAACTCTTGTAGCATTAAGACATTGATCCATCGTTCTAATTCCTTAAATCCCATGACCAGCAAAATTTTCTTGATGGAATTATACATGTCATTTTCTTTTTTATGACTCATCACTTTTAGCAAACGATACGCTAAATTTAAGTCGGATACAATAATCGCTGTTATTCTGTCAAACGATGGCTCTTCTTGTTGAAGCTCATGAATAATTTGAGAATACTGAACTTTAGACGATTGCTTGATATTAGAATTTCCTATGATTTTTGGCTTACTAAAAAAAAAGCCTTGGAATAGGTGAAATCCCATTTCTTTAGCCTTTTGAAATTCTTCATTTGTTTCGATTTTCTCTGCTAAGATGATTTTGTGTTGGGATAACGCTTCCTTTACATCGTGTTGAATGGTTTCTAGAGGGGTAACCATAATATCATATTTGATGATATCAGCAATGGGAACAATCGGATAATCAAGATAACTTTTATCAAAATCATCTAATGCGATTTTATAACCTAATTTTTTAAGATCGTGAAGGCGCCTGATAAACGCCTCATCAACCTCTACGGTCTCAAGAACCTCTATAACAAGTGTCTCCGGGTCAATTAATTCCATACCCTCTGACATGATAAAATCATAATCGAAATTGACAAAGGCTTTGGAGGTTCCGACAATTTGTTCTATTCCATTTTCAAACAAACCTCCCACAACAGATGCTGTCGCCGAAATCGATGAAGACTGGCTAAAATGTTGACTATTCACATCTGCCCTAAACAAGAGCTCATAACCATATATCTTCAAGTCTTTATTAAAAATTGGTTGCCTAGCTATAAACATAAACATACTCCTTGCAATAATAACATATCTATATTGAGAGAAGTATACCACTTATATCAATTGATTGCTAGGGAACAATTGTTGCTTAGCATCGCTTAATATACAAACACACTATCGCGTGAATTGAAAAATCGATGAAATCCAAGTATAATATATCATAGAATAAACATAAAGGTAGGTATCGTATCGATGAAAAAAGTCGGAGTCATTTTTACAGGCGGAACTATATCCATGAAAGTTGATGAACGCCTCTCTGCAGCTATTCCAGCTATGAGTAGCGAAGAAATCATGTCCATGGTTACGAACATTGATCAAATCGCTGAAATTGAAGTTATCCAGTTTGCCCGTATTCCCGGTCCACATATGACGCCGGATTTGATGTTAGCGCTTTCACAGTGTATTCAAACAGCATTATTAAGGGATGATATCTGCGGCATAATCGTCACCCACGGAACAGATACACTCGAAGAAACTGCATATTTTTTGGACCTAAACATTCAAAGTCACAAACCGATTGTCGTCGTTGGTTCTATGCGCAATGCTTCTGAACTTGGTTATGACGGTCCAAGTAATCTATCGGCAGCCATCTGTACAGCTGTAGCGCCCGATTCACAAAACAAAGGTGTCCTTGTTGTCCTTAATAATGAAGTCAATGCTGCTTCTGAAGTAACCAAAACCCATACTATGAGCCTTGACACTTTTAAGTCTCCAACCTTTGGTCCTTTGGGTATTGTTGATAATAATAAAGTTATCTATTATCGAAAAAAAACACCTACACAACATATTCTTAGCGATACCATCGTAAATGATGTAGCGCTTATAAAAACGTGTGCAGGTATGGATGATGGTTATATTCATTACTGTCTCTCAAAAGGCGTGAAAGGGATTGTTCTTGAAGCCATGGGACGTGGTAATATTCCTCCGTCGATGCTTGGTGGTCTAACGTCTGCCTTACAGCAAAAAATTCCTGTGCTCATTGTTTCAAGATGTCCCATGGGACGTGTTCTAGATTCCTATGGCTACGAAGGTGGCGGTAAAATGCTTCGCAATCTTGGTGCGATTTTTGCCGGAGACCTCAATGGACAAAAAGCCCGAATCAAACTGATGCTCATCCTTAGTCAAACCTCAGATTTAGAACATATTCGCAAACTCTTTGAAGATGAATTTTATGGTTAAATTGTAACCACCGATTCAACCTGCTGAGTGATATCGACAATCTCTTCCATCCCGCTAACTCTACCAACTTTTATAGTATCAGATAATCCATAAAAATCAATACAGGTACCACAGGCAACAAGATCAACACCTGCATCTTGTAGACCATTAAGCGCATCTAAATACATGGAGCCTTCTGCTAAAAGTTTGACTGCCGAATTATAAAAGATGATGGCATGAGGTTTTTCTTTTCGGATCCACACTTTTTTTAGAAAAGCGCCCATCAGCTTATGCCCTAATTCGTCATCTCCATGTCCCATAAATTCATTGTTCAAGATATACACTGTTTTCATCTTTTTTCATCCTTTCGTATTGTTTTTCTATTTATTTTCTGTAGAATTTTATTATTTTTTGTATTAGTCATTGGTAAAATGGGCATATACCTCTCTCTTATTCATATGCCGTGAAGCTGCAATTTGCTTTATGGCCTCTTTTTTAGATAACCCTTGGTCTAATAATGCTTCCATCTGTTCTTCAAGAGAAATCGATGCATATTCCTCTTGCTCTATGTGCTCACGCTCTTGTTCTGACATGCCTGCAACCACCAACACGTATTCGCCTTTTGGATCTGTCTGGGTATAGTAATCCATGGCTTCACCCAAGGTCATCTTTTTAACCTCTTCATACATTTTGGTCAATTCCCGAACAAGACTTATGGAACGCTTAGCTCCAAACGCATTCACAAAATCTTTTAATGTTGCCTTCAAGCGATGGGGCGCCTCATAAAAAACCAGCGTTCGCGTATCTGTCGCTAGTAAGTCCAATCGGATTTTTCGCTCCTTTTTTTTTGTCGGTAAAAACCCTTCAAAAATCATCCGATTGGTATTTTGCCCAGATAGCACCACTGCATTTGCAAAAGCGACTGGTCCTGGAATAATGGTATAGGGAATCTGGTGTTCTTGACATAATGTAACCAAATAACTACCTGGGTCAGAGATTCCGGGAGTACCTGCATCTGTGACTAATCCTACCGCTTTACCTTCGTTTAAATCCTGAATTATAGATTCTGCTTTTGTATATTGATTATGTTCATGATAAGAAACCAACTTTTTAGAAATATTAAAGTGGTTTAATAATTTTATAGAATGGCGCGTATCTTCCGCCAGAATATAATCAACCGCCTCTAATGTTTTTACTGCACGAAAACTCATATCATCTAAATTTCCAATAGGCGTTGCAATCAAATAAAGCTTTCCTTGAACTATTTCATTCATTGGTAGGCAACTCCTTTCCATAGATTTTATATATCTCCGAACTATATTGATTTTTATCTGAATAAATAATTAATGGTGAATGAACTTTTAACAATGGATTGCCTCCACGTATGGCTTCAATTAAAACCATCGTTGCTTCTTTGTGTGCATAGGAATGCACCATGCGAATCTGTTTTGGCTCTAGCCGATGTTTTTTTAGTGTTGCAAAAATTTCCATTAACCGTTGAGGACGATGCACCATATAAAACCGTCCACCTACACGAAGCAGTTTTGATGCATTATAGATCACATCTTCAAGAGAGCAAAGTACCTCATGACGTGCAATCGCTTTTGCCGAGGATGGATTCATCAACCCTTTACCGGAGTTCATATATGGTGGATTTGATGTTATAACATCAAACGTAGATAAAGGAAACAGCTGGGCCGCTTCCTTTATATCACCATGTAGAATTGTTACTTTATCGGCTTGTCCGTTCATCTGAACACTTCGTCTTGCCATGTCGACAAATTCTTCTTGAATTTCTAATCCCATATACGCCTTTCCCTTGGTTTTAGCTTCAAGAAGAATCGGGATAATCCCAGTTCCTGTTCCCATATCAAGTACAGTTTCTGCTTCTTTTACTTTTGCAAAATCACTCAGCAAAACTGCATCCATTCCAAAACAAAAGCCTTCTTTATTTTGTATGATACGATAATTTTGAATATGTAAATCATCCACACGTTCCGTTTTATTTCGTTCCATAAACTTGCTCCAGCATTAATCTTCTAATTTTTTATCACTCTCATGTGCTTCAAGCTTTTCTAATTTTTTCAACTCTAGATACTCTTCTTTTGGTAAACGGGCATTTTTATTTCCACGCTTTTTCTTAATCTTGAGCTCATCGAGTTTAAACTCAACAATATCGACATTATTATCTGTACGAATAACCGTTTTTACGAGTTGTCGAATAATGTTAACATGCTTTACTTCAGCTTCAACGCCACCTGGTGTAATAACGATATCACCAATGTTTGGCAGTTTTTTATTCAGTTCCACATACGTCTCTTCTTCATATTTGAGGCAACACATCAATCGTCCACAGACTCCAGATATTTTTGTCGGATTAAGCGATAAATTTTGTTCTTTTGCCATTTTAATAGACACTGGATGAAAATCAGATAAGTGGCTAAAGCAACATAACGGGCGTCCACAAATACCAATACTGCCCATCATTTTTGTCTCGTCACGCACACCAATTTGTCTTAATTCAATACGTGTCTTAAATACCGAAGCCAAATCTTTAACCAATTCTCTAAAATCCACACGCCCATCTGCTGTAAAATAGAAAAGTAGCTTATTCTTATCAAAGGTATACTCGCAATCAATAAGCTTCATCTCCAACTTATGCTTTTTGATTTTTTCAAGGCATATCTTTGCTGCTTCTTTTTCTTCTTGTTTATTGATAGATTCTTGAGCATCATCTTCTTCTGTCGCTATTCGCATAACTTTTTTTAACGGATGTACCACTTCTTCATCAGGGACTTCCATAATTCCTTTAACCACTTTACCGTATTCAACCCCTCGGGCTGTCTCAACGATAACGTGTTCATTTTCTTGTATGTTTAATTCATCAGGGTCAAAATAATATATCTTACCCGCTTTTCGAAAGCGAACACCTATGACTTTTATCATGTCATTTCCTCCAAAATCTATTGCATTATTGTTCCATATTGGTTAGCATCACCGTTACTGCTAATGAATAGTTCACATTGAGCCGGAGTTGATTAATCAGTGTGTAACTATTATATACAAGCCGAATCAATCGGTTAGCATTCACCCTTTGACTCAGTCGGATAATTTCTTGTTCAATATCTTTATGGATAATATTATCGATATCTTGGGTCCCATGATAGTACAAAATATCTCTGCTCAAACTAATCAATATATCAATATTTTCTAAAATATCCGCTTTGATCTCTTCAAAGAGTTGCACAACCTCTATTATATCATAATCTTTCCCATTTATAAATATTTCTAAACACTTGAGCATATTTTGTCGTTGGGTTGTAAAGTTTTCTGATTCTTTTAAGATTAATGCTTTTCCAAGATTTCCTCTTGAAAAAGACCCATATACTCTAGCTTGAGTATAGTTCATACCATATTGTGTCGATAAATATTCTTCAATTTGCTTGGTACTAATTGGTTTTAAAGACATCTTCACTGAACGGGATAGAATGGTTTGTAAAAATTTATGGCTATTGGAAGATACCAAGAAAAACAACCCGTATTCTGGCGGTTCTTCGATAGTTTTTAATATACTATTTTGAGCTTGAACCGTCATAAGTTCTGCCTGCTCAATAATATAAATCTTATACTTACTTTGATATGGGCGTACTTTAATATCTTTAACAACTTGCTCACGTATATCTGTAACACCATATCCTGTTTTTTTTGTTGGGCGTACATAAGCGATATCCGGATGATTTCCCGATTCAATTTGCAGACAAGATGCGCAGACATTACATGGTCTACTTTCTTGTGGATTTTCACATTGAAGCAACTTGGAGAATGCCTTAACCAGTGTTTTTTTGCCCATGCCATCTTCACCTTCTACAATATAAGCATGAGACACTTTCCCAGTTAAAAAAGCATTCTCCATATGTTTTATTATATTCTCATGTCCAACAATTTCATCAAATGAATACATTTATTCTACCTCTATATAACCATGTCAAGTAGCAATCCTCTAATTTCATCGACTTTTCCTAAGATGTTCAAATGATTTTTTTCATCTTTAATAAGTTCTTGTGCCAATTCATCTAGATTCTTATCTACAAGTTTTACGATACCATAGACACGGTGTCGTCCTCTGCGGTCCAAAAAATTCTCGCGCGAAAATTGATGTGAATGTGTAACCACTTCATTGATAAACTCTTTAATAGTTTCGCGATATTTACGCATATCACGCACATCCATATGCTTGGAAATCTTATTTCCTTGTTCGGTAATCGATTCAATCATACTATTGAGCTTTGATTGCAATTGTGCTTCATCCACTTTACTCAAAAGCGTAAATTTAAAATCACTTTTTGGCGCATCATTATTTTTTGATGCACTCTCAATATTTTGTACATTTTGAACCGAGTTTACTTTCACATCCATAAGATTTCCTCCAAATAAAAACCGACTAAACTTTTAAGTATTGATCCACATCCAGCACAAAAATCGTTGCTCCACCGACGGTAATTTCAACAGGATATGCCAACATATTATCCGGCACATTCGACACTGGTGGGTTAACAAGGGACATTTTTTTACTGGTTTTACATATCTCTTTGATAAGTTCAACGACTTTATCAACTTTATCTTTTTCAACTCCAACAAAAAGGGTTGTATTTCCTGTCTTTAAGAGACCACCTGTGCTTGCCAATTTTGTTGCCATAAACCCCTCTTTTGTTAATGCTTCCATTAAACGATGGGAATCTTCATCATGAATCACTGCCATTACCATTTTCATACTATTCACTCCTCGTCATTATATTTATCGGTTATTATTCCTTTTTCTTTAAGTCCCAAAAGTATACATTGGTGAACTTCTTCAATCGACTGGCTTGCATCAATATCAATCATACGCTCTTGATTAGCTTTTGCCAATTGTTTATATCCATCACGTACTTTTTGGTGAAACTGCTCTTTTTCCCCTTCAAGGCGATCTAGCTCTTGCTGATTCTTCTTGCGCTCCATCCCTTGTCGGTGCTCTAAGTCTAAGAAAAATGTAATATCTGGCTGTAACCCTTTGGTTGCATATTGATTAATCGTCGCAACCATTTCTTCACCTAATTCGCGTGCCATTCCTTGATAGACAATAGATGAGTCCACAAAACGATCACATATAACAATGTCCCCTTGTTCTACTGCCGGTAAAATATATTCTGCAACATGTTGGGCTCTAGCCGCAGCATAGAGTAATGCCTCTGTCACATAATCCATCTCTTGATAATTTACATTGAGTATAATCTCTCGTATTGCTTCACTAATTCTTGTTCCTCCAGGTTCACGCGTGATACGCACGTGCTTTCCTTTTGTTTCAAAATACTCTTTTAATCGATTGATCTGTGTTGTCTTTCCCGAGCCGTCCATGCCCTCAATTGTAATAAATATGCCTTTCATATATACCTCGCAACGTGTTATTTTAGAACCTGTATTTCTCCTTTTATTATACCATAAATCTCCTTGTCATGCTTCTCTAAACCTATAAGATAATCAATAATCTCCTGAGTTATTGCTTCTCCAGGAAGTATCAAGGGAATCCCTGGTGGATATGGTATAATCATATTTCGAGAAGTATATCCTTGTGCATCCTTTAGTGCAATCCACATCCATTCAAGGCTTTGTTTAGCTTGATGCATGAGCATCATTTGCTGGGGTAATTGAGTTCCTATCGCCTGATTTTTAATGATATCATCCTGCATTGTCTTATGGTCAATCCCGCCAAGACATGCTTTTATCCCGTCTACAAGCTCAAGAATATCTTCTAATGTATCTGCCAATGAAGTGATTGCAACAATATGTTTTTCACCTGCCATCTCTACCTGAATCTGATGCTTGTTACGAAGTGCCTCGCTTAACCAATAACCACTAACTCCATTTTGCTGTATAACAAAAGTAAGCCGTGTAGGATCATCGCTCATCCAATATCCTCCTTGGATTGGATGTGTTTTTAATAACAATTGTAATGCATCAATCCATTGATCATACGCATAACGATGGTTATCCATATAGTCTATTCCTTGTTCAATGGAACTCATCAAAAGATATGATGGTGATGACGACTGATAAATCGCTAGATATTCTTTAAGAATTTCTCTTTCTTCATCTGAGAGTTTCTGTGTATGTAGTATCGCCGTTTGTGTAAGGCAAGGTAACGTTTTATGTGTGCTTTGAATAACATAGTCCGCCCCCTGTTCAATCGCTGATTTAGGTAATTTGTCGCTAAAAGTAAAATGCGCGCCATGAGCTTCATCCACAACTAATGTTGCGCCATACGCATGCACGATATCACTAATGGCTTGAATATCTGAAGTCATACCTTCATAGGTTGGTGATGTAATAACAACTGTATGGATATCTGGATGTTCCAAAAGCATTTTTTCAATGGATTTTGGGCTAACTTCTCCATAAAACCCTTCATCTGCATAATATGAAGGGTAAATATAGTGCGCTTTTATTTGATGAAGATATATACTATTGTACACCGATTTATGACAATTTCTAGACACCAAAACAGAACCTTGTTGACGAGCGCGTGTTGCCATCGTCGCCAAGATTCCTGCTGTACTTCCATTGATTAATAAATACGTTTGATCGGATCGATATATGGTCGCGATCCGATCTTGTAACTCTTTGATAATCCCAGTAGGGTGATGCAAATCATCTGTCCATGGAACTTCAGTAACATCCAAGGCATAGACATCCTCTAATGTCTGAAGCTTTCCATTTTTATGTCCAGGCATATGAAAAGACTTTATTTCATGGGTATATTTTTTTAATTCCTCGTACATGATGGACCTCTTTATAAAGGTTGACCTGTTTTGATGTGAATTTTTTTCTGAACTTTTATGGCTACCTCATCAAATATTCTCATCATCTCTTCAGACAAACGATTCTTTTGTGTAACTGCTCCATTAATTGGTAACTCCGCTAAAAGTTCAACTTCTTGATCTTCTAAGAACGCTTCAATATCATCGCTTTCAAATACTCGAATTTTATCATCGCAATGCGGGCATGTCATATAGCTCATATTTTCTATAACGCCAAGTACCTCTACATTTAATCGCTTGGTCATTGCAATGGCCTTTGAGACAATCATAGATACCATATCTTGAGGTACACTTACCATGACAATACCATCGAGTGGAAAGCTTTGCATGATTGTCAATGCAATGTCTCCTGTCCCAGGTGGCATATCAATGATAAGATAATCGAGTTCTCCCCATATAACATCTTGATAAAATTGTTTGATTGTATTGGTGATAATTGGACCTCTCCATATGACAGGCTTCTTTTCTTCATCCAACAAAAAATTCAACGACATCGCTTTAAGGTTTGTCTCAATCTCAACAGCTTCTAAACCATGAGGATACATTAACGCCTTTTTATCTTCTGCATTAAAAATTCTTGGAATACTTGGACCAGTAATATCTGCATCTAAAACTCCCACTTTATATCCTTGTCGATGTAAAGATAGTGCAAGGTTAGCAGCAACTGTCGACTTACCAACGCCGCCTTTTCCACTAAGTACACCGATAATATGTTTAAACTGATTATTGGAGTTTGTTCCTATTACTTGACATTCCGACTTATTTTCTACATTACAACTTTCTTTTGATGAACATGAATCACAATTTGAAGCCATATGAACCTCCTTATATTTTATGTGGCATATGCCAACTATAATAATCCTATTAATATAATCTGTCAAGTCTATTATACTAGATATGTCAAGTTCTATTCATAGATACACAGCAAAAGAGACCAGTGGGCGCTGGTCTCTTTTTAAAGAATTCCCATAGGATTAGGAATATAACTAAAGGTATAAACACTATATATAAACTAGTTACCTAGCTCATACCAAATTAAAAAATCAAATACTTATCGAACATGTACGCCTTTAATTTCAAAGTCAGCATAACTTTCAACGCCATGCTCTTCTATATCAAGTCCAATATGTTCTTCTTGTGAACTTACACGTAAACCTATGATTAAATCCACTGCTCTAAACAGTATAAAGGATGTTGTAAGAACCCAAGCCGCCACAGCAGCGACACCAACTAATTGAATACCAAGTGCCGAAAAACTTCCGGTTGTAAGTAATCCATTATCTACAGAAAAGACACCTACTAAAATCGTTCCGACAGCACCAGATATACCATGGACGCCTACAGCTCCTACTGGATCATCTACTTTTAATACCTTATCGACAAATTCAATTCCAAAGACAATCACCACACCTGCAATCATCCCAATAAGGGCTGCTGCTCCCGGCGTAACCACATCACATCCAGCCGTTATTGCTACAAGACCTGCTAGTGCACCATTTAATGTCATCGAAACATCTGGCTTTTTATAACGTAACCAGGTGATAATCATTGCAACAATTGCTGCGGCTGCAGCTGACAAGTTTGTCGTAACAAAGATTCGGCTAATCGCAAGGGCATCGGCTTCTGATCCTGCTGCTAATTGAGATCCCGGGTTAAAACCGAACCATCCGAACCAAAGAATAAAAACCCCTAAGGCTCCAAGAGTAATACTGTGTCCAGGAATCGCATGAGATTTTCCATCTTGACTGTATTTACCTAGACGCGGTCCTAATATCGATGCACCAACAAGGGCTGCCCAACCACCTACCGAATGTACTGCGGTAGATCCAGCAAAATCATGAAATCCAATCTCTGATAACCATCCTCCACCCCAAATCCAATGCCCGGATACAGGATATATAATTAACGAAATAAAGAAACTATATACTAAATACGAAATAAACTTTGTCCGTTCTGCCATTGCTCCAGAAACAATGGTTGCTGCTGTTGCGGCAAAAACTGTTTGAAATATAAGCGCCGTATAATCACCATTAAAGAAAAAATCTGGTTTTCCAAAAATTCCACTTACACTTTCGCCATACATTAAACTATATCCCACCGTCCAGAAAATAATGGATCCAACTGAAAAATCCATAAGATTTTTCATAATAATATTACCTGCATTTTTTGAACGGGTAAATCCTGTCTCTACCATGGCAAATCCAGCTTGCATAAAAAACACCAGTGCTGCTGCGATTAGTACCCACATCGTATCTATTGCAAATTTTAATTCTTCCATATACTTTCACTCCTTTAATCTTTTTGTTTTACTCTCTGGATCCATGTTTATAATCTATAATGCTTTAACCCCTTCTTCTCCTGTACGCACCTTTATTACATTTTCGACCGGATAGATAAAAATTTTCCCATCACCAATTTCTCCTGTACGTAAAACTTTTTTTGCAACTTCAACAACTTTTTCTACAGGTACTTCACATACAACGGTTTCAACACGAATCTTTGGGAGTAAATCAATACTATATGGATTCCCTCTATAATACTCCGTCTTTCCTTTTTGTAAACCACAACCTAATACATGGGAAAATGTCATTCCCGTTATTCCAATTTCATTTAAAGCTTCTTTTAACACCTCTGCTTTATCTGGTCGGGTAATTATGTCCACCTTTGTTATCTTATCCATATACGAACCTCCTTAAGTTTGAAAACAAAAAAAGCCCATATAATCTCACACCTATTGGTGTAAAATCATATAGACTCCGTTGTCTAAAAAATTTAATACCTCTTTGCATTAAAACGCTTTAATTTATGTTCCTTATTATACATACTCTATATTCTCTTGTCAATAACTTTTTGAATCTTTTTATTTGTTATCCTGCATTTTTATATATATTTTTTGCTTTCATCGTTCAAAAACCTTTTAAATTTAAGGTTCGCAGATAACACAAAATATAAATATGAATTATAATTATATGATTCATTCAAATGATTTTAATAGATAATATAAAAAAAACACACAATCTATAAGAACTGTGTGTTTAATGAGGCACCCGGGACTCGAACCCGGGACACCTAGATTAAAAGTCTAGTGCTCTAGCC
>AYRG01000069.1_pt1 | contig 34606 bp, 40 predicted proteins | sample 183771 | NCBI WGS metagenome assembly AYRG01 (sample SAMN02391472, study PRJNA226580) | bioreactor metagenome | isolation source: day 33 sample from continuous culture bioreactor with low C:N ratio... | place: Germany: Bremen
ATCTCTCAAGAATTGTTTGGTATAACTTGGTTTACTTCACTATTCAATTATCAAATGTTCATTTGGTATTTTTTTTGCGTTTCGCTGTTTTTGTCAGCGAAGATTATAATATCATATCTCTTCGTCTGTGTCAACAACTTTTTTAATTTCTTTTTTAAATCTTCCTTTGCCGCCGTATCTGACGCCTTTTGTCTGTGCGTCTCGCTTAAGCAACGAAATGTATTATAGCACCTCTTCTTTATAAAAGTCAATAGTTTTTTACAAAAAGTTTTCTTAATCCTTATTTTTATTCATATAGTGGTGTTTTATTCGATATCTTAACACTTTTCGTTCATAAAAAGCCAAGAGTTGTTTGGCAATTAGAGATACGGATAATACAAGTACAATAAAAGCTATCGATCGAACTGGTTTTTCAAAAAAGGATTGTATATTAACCCCAATAATGGTCAATGACATCACCATGAAAAATTTCCCCGGAACCAATGCCAGCAAATAATCTTTTGGTCGAATATCTGCAAAAGCTGCTAATCCACCTACAATAATTGAAGGAGTAAAAGGAAAAGTAAGGAGTAGAAATAATGGAAAAACGCCTTTTTCATGAATCCATGTAAATAGCGACTGAGCTTTTGGATGTTTCTCAATGTATTTATGCATGTATTTGCCACCATATCTTTGAAGCAATATAAAAACGAGATAGGATCCTGTGACCGTACCTACATAAGAAAGTACATATCCTAATAAATAGCCGAAAATGATCACATTGATTGTGACAAAGGCTGCCAAAGGTAAAGGCGGGATAAAAGACTCCATCATCGCTAAGAAAATCCCAGCCAAAAAACCAAATGGTCCTAAAAACTCTACAATGGGTTCATAAAATTCCGGCTCCAATATACGTATGATTAGCTCTTTCATCGTCTCACCTCTTTTATTTTGGTATCAACACTTTAGTTAAGTTTTTTAGGAAAGACTAGTGATAGTCCAATAAGTATAACAACAAAGGGCCAGAAAATAGATCCGAAACGAATGTGTTTTACAAAAGCCACATCAAAATTTGAAAGTAAAAAATATATTCCTATGATTAATATAATGCCACCCCAAAATGATGATTCATCGTAGTTAATTATTTTAACAATCCCTAATACAATTAAAATTATCGGCCAGTATTTAGCCACACTTATATCCGCTGGAATTATATCTAATCCATTAAGCAACATGACGATTCCAACCAACAAAACGATAAAGCCAAAAATTGATTGTCCTTCTATTTTTATTTTACCCATATGATACGCTCCTTTACGCTTTTGTCTTATATACCCTAATTATACGATGTCTCAATTCGAGCGTAAAGGATAATATCAAAGTTTTATCTCTTTCTAATACTATTCTAATATAAGTTGTATTTTTTTTATGTTCTTATCATACTTTTCTTTTATTGTACTTGAAATTTGAATTTGATCTGAAACATCATCAATAAATTTTATTTGTTTGATGATTTTTATACGATTTTTTTCCTTTGAATGGCTTGTAATCTCTTGTTTGTAAAAATTTTCAACTTCTTTTGTTGCAGACAAGTCTGCCCCGCCATAATATCCGTTGATATCTGAATACAAGTCATAAGTTATTGTATAGTGGTATCTTATCGTCATTCCTATAAGCGTTAAGATACATATAATGCATAGCGGCATAATAATTGCCGCTTCGATTAGTACACTTCCCTCAGTATTCTTGAGCATATCCATCTCCTTATTATTTTGAACATGATTTACAAGGACCATACCCACTATTAATCGCTTCCTTCTCAGAGAATTTTGATATATGATGATATATTGAGTGGCACTTTTTATCGAGATGAAAAACTCGACTGTTTTTCGTTGTATACACAATAGCGCTATCTTCTAAATCTAGGCCACCGTCACCACAATGTTCGCATGGACTTTTCCCTGTTACTTGTTTTAATCGCATCCGATTTACATTGACCTTAATATGAAAACACTTTTGATTCTTATGATACTTTGCTCCATATTCAGTTACATATACCGTCTTTGCAAATCCGTCTTGATCTTCATCCTCTGTATCATCATCTCCTTCTACCGTTTTTCCATATTGACTTTTTTTAATGACTTGATTGTAGGATGCGCTAAATTTCCCCGCACCGATAAACGCATGGAAATAACCGCCGTTTTTTAGTCGAATTGTGTGACGCTTAAATAAAATCGGTACTTGATACTCTGTGCTGAGTATGATTTGCCCACTATTGTCTTCTAGAAATCCTGATGCATGCACAAGTGTATAATCCGCATCAATCTCTTGGGTGTACAATTTTAGTTTTTCCTTTATATACACACGTAATAGCATTGTGTTGATGAAGTATCCCCCTTCAGTTCCAGCGCTCTGAGATAGTTTACTCATACTTTCATATAATTTAACAAGAACTGACGTGACATCTGATTTTTCCTGTAAAATAGTGTCGATATTTTCCACGGAAATTTCTTCCGATATATTGGAAAACTTTAGATTGTTTAAATCGCTTGCTACTTCTGGGATAACTTCTGTTAGCTCTTGTTTAAGTACTCGCAAGTCTTCTACTGTTATTGATTGCTCAAGCCCTTTAGAATATAGCGCCTGGTTAACTTCAATAATTCCTAACTCCTGAAAAAAATAGCTATCATATGTCAAATCTTTGCAGACTTCATTTAGAGCAATTTGCACTTTTCCATGTGTATACATAATTTGCATCATACTCATAAAAAATATAAACACGCCCATGATAACAGGAATAATTAATGCCGATTCAACACTCACACTTCCTTCAATATCTTGCACTCTCTTCAATCTGATACTCCCATAATTTATTTTTTATTCGCTCATGAACAGGCATCTGCTGAGTTACCGGCACTTTGAGTGTTGTTGTAATGTTAATTCCATTAAAATAATTTTCAAAGGATCTATCATAATCATTATATTTTTTTTGTATGTTCATTTGTATAAGATCCATCACTCGTGCCATTTTTACTTCCTCTTCTTGTAGACTACAAAATAAAAACAAACGTAAATAGTCGGTATAGTCTAGTGACGGGATAAGGTTTTCTACTCCGAATTTCTTTTTGCTTTCTTCTGTAATATTTTTCTTCATATCTTTTTTTATTTCATCCGCTTTTTTGGTCAATAGGTCGGTCGTGATGTCACAGCCTTCCTTTACCTTATCATCAATGTAGTCTTTTAATTCTTCCGTGGCATAGTTTGAGGCATTTTCATATATTTCTTTTTGCTTTTGAGCTGTAGCCTCTTTTAATTGTTGGATTTGTCCTGCATATGTATTTAAAATAGTCTCTCGAACCGCCACTTTTTCTGACAAACTTGATGAACTATCTAATCCCTGCGAATCAACTGTTGACTTCATTGCACCAATAAGGCTAAGCACATCAGGATCCAGCTCTTCTTGGTTTTGATTATCTTCATTCCCCTCAGTCTCTTGAGTTGCTTGAATCAAATAACTATCCAACTGCTCTTCAATTTCATTATCAATAGCCCGATTTGCCACGTCTATTTGAATATTCATCTCTTCTGCTACTGAGGTAAACACACTTTCCATGGTTTCTTCAACACGACGTCGATCAAATCCATTTCCTCCTACATTTTGCTCTACTGCATCATCAAGTATATTTTTCACCGCACTAACAGCCCCTTTGGTCAACTCTCCCGTATCTTTAATATACATCAACGCTTTATTTTGAACATAACGAACCGATGCATCAAAAAGCTCTTCCCAATTTCCATCGAGAGAACTATACCACGTTGAAGCGGTTTTGATAAAAGGCACTTTTTCTCCTGAGGTCAACATAAACACATCAACAATAGCCTCAACCATTGCCCAGCACAATCCAATGACAACGGCTAGTATTGCACCTCCAACACCTCCAGTCCACCACCCTGCAATGGCATTTGCAATACTTAAAATCGTCTCACGTTTAGCACTATCAATTGCAAGGTGAACTGTATTGCATAACACACGAACGCCAAACAGTATCGCCAAAACAAATTCAAGATTTTTTCGTTCATTAAAATGACCACCCAGAATATATTCAACTTCATATTCAAGCAAATGATCATCTAGCGCAAATCCACTTAGACTTTTTGCATTTGGATCCACTTGACTAACTACGGAAGAAAACATTCCAACAATATATTCGTTGAGCAAAATTTTTTCATGCGTATTTTTTGCTAATAGCAATGGATCGCTCAATGTCTTAAATATTTCTTTCGCATCAAATGTTCCATTTTGGTCTGTCTCTGACTCAATAGCATTGGATGGAAGTAGTGTCTGATCAATCGTAAGGTATGGATTAATCGCTTCTACACCTTGTATGCTTACTGTTTCAAATAAATCTATGGCCGATAGGGCCTCTACTTTGTCTTTATATTTTTTTTCTTGTTCACGGTCTGCTTGTATATCCATATTTTGATAATCAAAAAATAAGTCTGTTGTATAGCCTTGTATATTTTCTAATACATTACGCACAACTCCATCAATCTGCATAGTATCTAGCGTTGAGCGATTCTTGTAAAATTCACTATACATATGCATATCAAGGTAATCTTCAGTTGTCGACGATAATTGCTTTTCTTTTTTTAATTGATTGTACTTACGTGCAGCATAGTCATCTGTATAGTCAATCAGACGCTCAATGTCTTGTTCGCATGATGAGAGTATTTCTAGATTATTAGTTAACCTCTCTTCAAAGAGCTTTAAATTATTGACTTCTTCTAAATTCTCACTATGTACATCCACTTCTGTCTTTAGATCATCTAACTCTTGGTTAATGCTTTTAACAAGCCCTGAAATGACTTGTTCTTCATTGTCGATACGATTTTGAAACCGTTCAATTTTGCCCAGCGTTGCTTGACTCATTGAACTATACATACGAATAATGGCCAAAGATTTTTCGTGGGTTTGCTTAATCGCTTGTATTTCTTCTAATGCTTCATGTGAAGGCTCTAAATATTGTTCTTCGATTTCTGCCAAACGATCGACTAAATCCAATAACTTTTTATCCTTTATTATCTCCCCCATATAGCCTCGCTTAATATCTTCAGCTTTAATGTCTTTCTTAACGATTTTTTTCAAAAGAGTATCTGACTTTTCTATGCCTGTAATTGCATTTTCAAGAACATCTTCAACAAATATAGTATTTTGACGATATTTTTTGTGATAGCTTTTTGGGAAAAAATCATAGGATATCGTATCCACACTTAGCTTGCGTATATAAGGTTCGTCATACTTTATATATGATTTTCCTCCTGATCCAATCGCAACTCCATCAAAATATAACATCAATCTTTCTGTATACGAATTAAACATCTCAAGTTCAGAAACCAGGTCAGATTTTTCTTCAATAATCTCAGATGATTTTGATGTTTCACTTAATAGATTTAGTTTTTCTAAAAAAGGTTCTGCAAGGAGATAGAATTGACGCGGTCCCATATATTCAAGAATCTGTTCCTTGGCATAAGCATAATCTGCCTCCAAGAAAGGTGCATATTCTATATCATAAGAAAATGCCTTTGGTTCCATAAACGTTGATGCCTTCTCTCGATTTTTATTAAAGAGAAGATAGTCTACTACATATTCATTTTTGGGATATTGTGATGGAAAGAAACTTATATCAAGACTTGATTGAATGATTTCATCGATATGATTGCCTTCCTCCCCTGCTAGAAGGCCATACTCGTGAAATAGCACCGGATCAAATTGACTTAATACACTGTGTGCTGCATTATTGGTGCTTGAGCTTAGCTCGACCTCAATAATACGCGCCTTGGTTAATTCCAGCATTGTTGCCAGACAGGTAATAATGCATAGAATCGTTATACTAAAAAAAACCGTAACACTTCCTTTAATTACAAACTCCTCCCTTCATGCTTGCGTTATCAACTATTATAGAGGAGTTTGTAAAAAAGAAAAGACCTAATTATTTATGTGCATCCATTCTTAAAATTGTGTATAACTTTTATTTTCATAATTTAGATAATAGTATTCCAAATCATGATGCCACTGTGCATCTGAGCGAAATGTCAAGTACCATCCTGGCAGACTTCCAATATTTGGAATCTTAACATCTGCGTCAAAGACATGTTCTATCTGGGTAATATAAGCTTCCGTACAATACGGCAAAAACAATTGGTAAATTTCACTACCGCCACAAATAAAAATCGAAGATGTATCTATCTGATTTTCCTTTGTATAACTTCGTATGCTCTCTATTGAATGAAAGATTCGAGCCCCTTCTTTGACATAGCTTGTATCTCGGGTTAATATCCACGTTTCACGCTGAGGCAACAGCCGCCCTCCCGGAAGGGAATCAATGGTTTTTCTCCCCATGATCATAATATTTCCCATAGTAATACTTTTAAAGCGCTTTAAGTCCTTAGGCAAATATGTAAGCAGTTCTCCATCTTTGCCAATGCCATATTCTTTGTCACATGCTACAATTAACTTCATCTGTTTCTCCTTATGTTGCAACAGGTATATTTTTTATTTGAGGGTTTTTTTGATAATCGATTAATTCAAAATCCTCTACTTTAAAGTCGTAAAAATCATCCACTTGTCTCTTGATTCTAAACTGCGGCGCAGGATACGTCGGACGTTGAATCATTTCTTGAACAATTGGAATATGTCGATCATATATGTGTGCATCTGCAATAACGTGAACCAATTCACCAACTTCTAGATCACTTACCATAGCCATCATATGTACCAAGACTGCATATTGAACAACATTCCAATTGTTCGCAACCAATATATCGTTAGAACGCTGGTTTAAGATTGCGTTCAACTTATTGCCTGTCACATTAAACGTCATACTATAAGCACAAGGATATAAATTCATCGCATGCAAGTCTTGATGAACATATATGTTGGTCATAATACGTCGACTGTATGGGTTATTCTTTAGGTCATATAAGACACGGTCTACCTGATCAAACATTCCCTCTGCATATTGATGCTTCACACCTAATTGATATCCATAGGCTTTTCCGATACTTCCGGTATCATCTGCCCAAGCATTCCAGATTTTACTATTTAACTCATGAATGCTATTGGATTTTTTTTGCCAAATCCATAGAATTTCATCAATACAACTCTTAAACGCTGTTGGTCGAAGCGTCATAATTGGAAACTCCTGACTCAAGTCGTAGCGATTGACTACACCAAAACGTTTAATCGTATGTGCCATAGCACCATCATCCCACACCGGGCGAACAACAGATCCTTCTGAGGAAAATCCATCCTCCATAATTTCTTGACACATCTTTATAAAAATATTATCTGCATAACTCATTATAATCTCCTTAATCAAGCCTACATTACTCACATATATAGTTGCGTATCTCCGATAGGCCTGTGTAATATTTAACTTGATCCATATCCGCTTCACCGTGAACAACCAATGTTGGGGCTGAACGAATATTGTATTGTGTGGCTAAGTGACTTTCTTCTTCTGCATCAATAACTGCATATGCATGCTCTTTTAGATACTCTTTAGCCACATGACAATTTGGGCAGGTTTTTGTTGTAAACAAAAGAACTTTTGGATGCGCTGTTGCTGTTGCCATCTCTGTTCTTGATTTGTCCTTGATTGGCTCGTAGGGCGTGCGTTCTTTAAATTCTTGACTTTTTCCTTCATTCCAATGTTGTACCGGACGATAGTATCCTGTAATTCTTGAATATACTTCTGTTGTTTTTCCACATTGTGGACACATATATTGCTCTCCATGTAGATATCCATGTTCTTTACAGATAGAATATGTTGGAGAAATCGTATAATATGGCAAGCGATAATTCGTGGCAATTGTTTTTACCAACTTCGCCGCTGCTTTCCAATCCGGAAGTTTTTCACCTAAAAATGTATGAAATACTGTTCCCGATGTATACTTCGTCTGTAATTCATCTTGAATCTCTAATGCATCAAAAATGTCTGTCGTATACCCTACTGGCAAATTCGTACTATTGGTATAGTAAGGTGTCGCATTATCACCAGAGGCAATAATACCCTCAAAGCGTTTTCTATCATGCTTTGCGAGTCGATAACTTGTCGATTCAGCCGGCGTCGCCTCTAAATTAAATAAATCTCCATACTTTTCTTGATAATCCGATAGGCGATGTCGCATAAAATCAAGGACATCTACTGCAAATGCTTGAACTGCTTGATGTGTAAGATCTTTTTTCAACCACGAAGCGTTCAATCCCGCCTCATTCATACCTAATAGCCCAATTGTTGAAAAATGATTATCAAACTTTCCTAAATAACGTTTTGTATATGGATACAATCCTTCGTCCAATAATTTTGATATAACCGTACGTTTTATATGCAAAGAACGGGCAGCGATATCCATCATTCGACCTAAACGGCTAAAAAAGTCTGCTTCATTTTGTGCTTGATACGCAATTGATGGAAGATTGATTGTCACAACCCCCACCGATCCCGTGCTTTCACCTGAACCAAAGAATCCGCCTTGTTTTTTACGAAGTTCTCGAAGATCCAGTCGCAAGCGGCAACACATACTTCGAATATCGCTAGGCTCCATATCACTATTGACATAATTAGAAAAATAGGGGGTTCCATATTTGGCCGTCATTTCAAAAAGAAGCTGATTATTCTCTGTCTCTTCCCAGTCAAATTCGCTAGTAATGGAATATGTAGGAATTGGATATTGGAATCCGCGTCCATTTGCATCGCCTTCAATCATAATCTCTATAAATGCTTTATTAATCATATCCATTTCTTTTTGACAGTCACGATAATAAAAATCTTGTTCTTTCCCTCCAACTAATGCAGGTAAGTTTGCCAAATCGCTCGGAACTTTCCAATCCAAAGTAATATTTGAAAAAGGCGACTGTGTCCCCCATCTGCTCGGGGTATTAACACCAAATACAAAGCTTTGAATGCATTGCTTAACTTCTTTATAGGATAAATCATCACTCTTTACAAAAGGTGCCAAGTACGTATCAAATGAACTAAAGGCTTGCGCTCCTGCCCATTCATTTTGCATAATCCCTAAAAAGTTAACCATTTGATTACATAATGTAGATAGATGTGATGCTGGGGCAGATGTTATCTTTCCGGGAATGCCTCCAAGCCCTTCTTCAATTAATTGTTTTAAGGACCAACCGGCACAATAACCTGTCAGCATCGATAAGTCATGAATATGTAAATCACAGTTTTTATGTGCTTTTGCTATTTCTTCATCATAGACTTCGCTTAACCAATAATTTGCTGTAACTGCTCCTGAGTTATGAAGAATCAATCCCCCAACTGAATATGTGACTGTCGAATTTTCTTTTACTCGCCAATCTTCTTCATTTACATAGCTGTTAACAATTTCTTTGTAATCTAAGATGGTTGATTTCATGTTACGCATTTTTTCTCTTTGCTTTCGATAAAGAATATATGCTTTTGCAACATCTGTATATCCAGTTTGCTCCAAAACACTCTCAACACTATCTTGGACATCTTCAATAGCAATTTTATTTGTCTTTATCTTTTTTTGAAAATCTGCCGTAACTCTCAAAACGAGTATATCAAGTATATCCTCTGTATATAATTTTTCTGTTGCTTCAAATGCCTTTTTAATCGCCTCTTTAATTTTTTCCATCTCAAAAGGCACAAGACTTTGATCTCGCTTTAACACCTCAAACATATTCAATCTCCTTTCACTTTCTATACAGATAATCATACCATTCCACATATTATACGTCAACACAAAAACACTACATACAGTGTTTAATTTTTGAACTACCCACTACATATAGTGTTGATTATCTAGGTATATTATCCCATATTTGTTTAAAAAAATTCTTTTCTGAATATTCTAGAGGCTCTTCAAAAGGAAAGCGCAGCAACATACGATAAATATATACACCTATAACCACCATCACTAGTAACGGATAAAACCATTTTGAATGATGCAATCGATAAACCCATCGAATATCTTGAAACAAAAAGATGGCAAATACCCCTGCAGGAACGAAAAATAATGGATGATAATAAAGTGCCTGTGATAAATCTAAGTTTAAGAGTGCAATATGCGCTCGTGTCATACCACATCCTGGACAAGGCAATCCGGTTGTCAATTTTATTGGACAGATTGTAGGATATCCCTGATATTTGGTCCATGCACTAAAGATAAGTAGCACAACTCCTACAAGTACTATAGGAATAAGTAAGTTCTTAATGCGCTGTAAAAAGTTTTTTCTAAACTTATAATTCATATTTGTTCACTAAAGCTTCTTCTAAATAGGCTTCAATATATATTCCATCGGCATCAAATCTTTCTTCAATCAATTGTCCATATGTACGTATATTCTGTACCAGTTGTGCTTGGTCATAAGGAATCTTGACTTTAATATGCTGTAATCCATCGCGTAATTTTTCTTCTAAATAATGGATGACTTCATCAACACCTTGCCCAGTTTTTGCCGAAATGTAAAATACGCCATCTGCCCGTTTGTCTTGGAGCTGTTCTTTATTCCATATGGTTTTATCCATTTTGTTAAATACTGTAATAACAGGAATTGTTAATGCATCCAAACGCTTTAACGTATCATAAACCACTTGCATATGCTTTTCAAACGATGGGTTTGCTCCGTCAACTACGTGTACAATGACATCTGCAAATGCAACTTCCTCCAACGTTGAATGAAAAGCTTCTATTAAATGATGCGGTAACTTGTGAATAAATCCAACGGTATCTGTTAGGAGAATTTCTTTTCCTTCCGGTAGTTCTAGTTGGCGAGTTGTCGGATCCAGTGTTGCAAAAAGCTGATCTTCTTCCAAAACCTGTGCATCCGTCAATTTATTCATCAATGTGGATTTACCAGCATTGGTATAGCCTGCGATAGCAACAATGGGTTTGTTTTGTTTTTTTCTATTATCCCGAAGCAGTTGCTGATGTTTTTTTACTTCATCTAATTCTGAGCGCAATTGGGCTACGCGACGACGAATATGGCGTCGATCCGTTTCTAACTTCTTTTCTCCTGGTCCTCTGGTTCCAATACCTCCTCCTAATCTTGATAGGCTTTGCCCCAACCCAATTAATCTGGATACACGATAATTTAACTGAGCCAGTTCCACCTGAAGGATTCCTTCTCTTGTATGGGCATGTCGCGCAAAAATATCTAAGATAAGCAACGAACGATCCATCACTTTTGTATCTAGTTCTTTTTCAAGATTTTTTATCTGAGCCGGTGATAATTCATCATCCGTGATAATCCCTGTCGCTTTATGCATGAAAAGAAGATCTGCAATTTCTTCAATCTTTCCCTTTCCTACATATGTTGCCGGATGAACTTTGTCGCGACTTTGAATCACCTTATCTACCGTAAGCGCCCCTGCAGTTTTTGCAAGTTCCGCCAACTCTTCTAATGATTCTTCTGCACGTTCAACACTTCCTTTGTCGCATACCGCAACAAGGATGACTTTTTCTATTTCTTGCTCTGTCGTTAAGGCTTGATCTGTCATTTTTCTCACCTATTCTTTCAATAAATTATTTTTTTCAATAAAAGCAACCTCTTCTAAAGCTGCTTGATGCTCTGGATCAAGTGCAAGGATTTCTTCCAAAATTATATATGCTGTTTCATAGTCGTTGTTTTTCTCATAAGCATATGCTTTAATTAGCATTGCCTCGGTATCTTCTGGTGCATACTCCAATAATTGATCAAAGGCCGTGATCGCTTGTTCATACTGCTCCAACTGATAATAGCTAACACCCATTTCATAGATTGCTCGTAGGTCAATCGTGTCGATTGATTCGATATATAGCTTAAACGAATCAATGGCATCACTATATTGCTCTAGTCCTTGATACGAATATCCCATACCAAGTATAGCTTCTTTAATTCCTGAATCTCGTGCAAATGCAAAGTCATTGATGGCTTTTAGATATTCCGATTGAAGTAAATAGGCTTCACCTCGCTTATAATATGCATCAGGATAGCTACTCCAGCGCATAATCGCTTCACTAAAAGTTTCAATACTTGTCTCGAGCTCATTCATCGCCATCTCAATGTCACCTTTGATGATGAAAAAATGTGGAATCTGATCATTAATAGCTATTGCCGTATTAATCTCATTCATTGCCCGTTCATAATCACCACGCTTTTGATAGAGTGAAGCAATATTTGCATATGTATAAAAATATCCTGTATCAATCTCTAAGGCTTTATCATAATGTTCGATAGCCTTATCCCATTCTTGTAAGTCCACATATACCAATCCTAATGCATTATATACTGCCGGATCATCATCATTAATAGCTAAGGCTTTTTGTAAATATTCCAAACCACGTTTTGATTGATGTTGTTGATATTTTAAATTGCCGATATTTAAGTATGCAAAATATTTACTTTCCTTATCTTGAAAATTTTCTTCATATTTAATACTTTTATCAAACATATCATTGGCTTGATTGTATTCTCCACGAACCAAATGTATATATCCTGCCTGAACATATGCTTCAGGTGCCTCAGGATACATTTGTATGGCTTTATCAATCAATTCTTCTGCCTCTGTATAATTCGAACTTTGGTCAATCATCATTTGACTTTCTTCAAGTATTGCATAATATTCTTTGGAAACTTTTTGAGAACATCCAATCATCAGCATGCTACTTAGCCAAAGTATTCCCACTAAGCTCAATATTTTTTTCATAATTTCCTCCAATGGTTCTGTTGATTTTGGCTTGTATATTCATTAAAAATACGTTAATATCATAGAATACTTATATTAACGGAGGTTTTTATGAACAAACAAAAACTACGCAAAGGATTTATTTATCTGCTATTAGCTTTTCTAGTCATTCTCTACGTAATAACCTTTGGCGCATTTATTTTTGGTCAGTTCGAACGTGCTTTGCATCTATTTGCATATACAACGTTTTTCAGCATTATAACATATTTCCTCATTATCTTACAACGTCGAATGGGCTTTTGGGACGATGAGCAAGCTAAAGACTAATTTTTTTTATCTTTAGCTTCATCTTGAATAAACGCCATCCACTCTCGAATCTTTTTTTCATAACCATGATCAGCAGGTGCATAATACGTTGTACCTACATGTTCATCTGGTAAAAACTGCTGCTCAACATAATGGTTTTTATAATCATGAGCATATTTATATCCTATTCCATGCCCCAAGTCACCTGCTCCGCGATAATGCGCATCTTGTAGATGTGGTGGAATAGTTTTTATGGACTGCTCTTTGACATCCGCTAATGCGGCAAAAATTGCATTAACTGCCGCATTAGACTTTGGTGCTGTTGCGACATAGGCTGCGGCTTGACAAAGGATGATTTGACCCTCTGGCATTCCTATAAAATTAATTGCTGAAGCTGCTGCGTTGGCAAGAACTAGGGCTTGAGGGTCTGCATTTCCCACATCTTCTGCTGCACAAATCACAATGCGCCTTGCAATGAACTTTGGGTCCTCTCCTGCATACAGCATACGCGCAAGATAATAGATTGCAGCATCTGGATCCGAACCTCGCATACTTTTAATAAACGCTGAAATCGTATCATAATGATTATCACCTTTTTTATCATAGCCAATCGCTCGTTTTTGGATACACTCTTCCACCACAGGCAAAGTCAAATGTATTACGCCTGCTTCATCAGGATCTGTCGTCAAACTAGCCAGCTCAATTGCATTAAGCGCTGCTCTTGCATCTCCTCCTGAGATATCTGCAAGAAATGTAACTGCCGCCTCTTCTATGTCGATTTTTTGTTCTTTTAATCGGATATCTTCTTGGATACTTCGATAAATCAATGCCTTGATATTTTCAGAAGTCAATGGCTTTAATTCAAAAATTCTCGATCGTGAAACCAATGCACTGTTCACTTCAAAGTAAGGGTTTTCTGTCGTTGCACCGATAAGGGTTACGGTCCCATCTTCGACATGGGGCAACAATGCATCTTGTTGCGCCTTATTGAAGCGATGAATCTCATCAATAAATAAAATCGTTTTTTTCATTGTTAATGAGAGATTATCTTTGGCTTCTTCAACAACCTGCTGAATATCTTTTTTGCCTGCAATCGTTGCATTAAGCTGAATAAAGTGTGACTTTGTAGTATTGGCAATGACTTTTGCCAACGTCGTCTTTCCCGTTCCTGGCGGACCATAAAGTATCAACGAACCTAATTTATCTGCTTTTATTGCACGATACAATAATTTATCTTTTCCTAATATATGCTCTTGACCAACAACTTCATCCAATGTCTTAGGACGAATACGCGCTGCCAAGGGCGCATCTTTTTCTAATGTCTTGTTTTGTATCATATCAAAAATATCCATGATTACTCCTTCATTGTCATTCTATAGTCCTTGCTCCAAAGAACTTAGGGATTGCGAGTACGCTAAGCACAGAAGACTACATCGTCGCTTTGTCCTGTATTATAGCATAATTTTGGTATTGACAAAACCTTTCTTTATCTGTATAGTGGTACCAAGAAGTAACACTATATCTCGAAAGTGAGGTTTCAATATGAACCTACAAGAAGCCTTGAAAAAATTAGGCTTAACACAACAAGAGGCTATTTTGTATATTAATCTCTGTCAATCACAAAGCATGACAGGATATGAAGCGGCAAAGATCAGTGGCATCTCGCGTTCAAATGCATACGCGTCGCTGTCTAATCTGGTGGACAAAGGCTTTGCATATACTATTGATGGTAATCCAGTTCACTATGTTGCTATTTCCAAAGAAGATCTTATCGCTAATGCCAAACGCGACTTTTCCAAGGTGCTCACCTCAATTGAAGAGCGTCTATCAACACAGCCATTAACAAGTGAACCCTATTTAACGGTTTCTGGCGAGAATGCGATATTGGATCGTCTCAAAAATATGGTTCTTCAAGCAAAGTCACGAATATATTTGTCTATCGATCATCACATTCTAGATCAAATTGAAGAAGAGCTGATTATTGCTTGTGAGAAAAAACTCAAAGTTGTCATTTTATCTTCAAGAGATATTTCTTGTGGCGAACACACCTACTATCATTCCGATCGACTTGCTTCAATTAAAGTCATCGCAGATACCGAAGAAATTCTTGCAGGTACTTTGCATCAATGTTTATATTCAAAAAACGAAACATTAGTCCATATTATTCGCGAATCAATTATTGATGAAATAACCCTTATCACCGAAAGGAGACACTAGCATGTTAGGATTAAATAATGCTGTTACACAAGCCAATAACTTTTATGGAAACACTTCTCCCATCGAACTTGTTGAAAAATATGGTTCCCCACTCTATGTCTACAATGAATCCATTTTTCGTGAGCGCTGTCGCGAACTCAAAAATCTTGTTACCTATAAAAATTTTTCCGTCAACTTTTCTGTAAAGGCTAATGGAAATCTCAGTTTGCTCAAAATCGCCAAAGAAGAAGGCTTAAATGCTGATGCTATGAGTCCAGGTGAAATCTATGTTGAAGAACTGGCTGGCTTTAAGCCCGAGGATATCCTATATATTAGTAATAATGTATCTGCCGATGAAATGCAGTTTGCCATTGATCGAGGCATCACTATCAGTGTGGATTCATTATCTCAACTTGAAATGTATGGAAAGTTAAATCCCGGCGGTAAAATTTGCATACGCTTCAACCCAGGGGTTGGTGCAGGACATCACGAAAAAGTCGTTACCGGCGGTAAAAAAACAAAGTTTGGCGTGGCAATCGAAGATATTCCTGTTGCCAAAAAAATTCTTGAAACTTATAACCTTAAGCTCGTCGGTATTAATCAGCATATTGGTTCATTGTTTATGGATGGAGATAAATATATCGAGGGTGCCCAGTCCATCCTTGATATCGCTAAAAACTTTGAGGCTCTTGATTTTATTGATATGGGCGGTGGCTTTGGTATTCCTTACAAAAAATTATCATCTGAACCTCGTCTTAATCTTAAACATCTTGGTGAACGCCTTGACAAAGTTTTACATGATTTTGCAAAGGACTATGGAAAAGATGTCACTTTTAAAATCGAACCCGGTCGCTATGTCGTTGCTGAAGCCGGCGTATTACTCGGCGAAGTCCATGCAATCAAAGAAAACTTCGGCATCACCTATGTAGGCACCGATATTGGTTTTAATGTTCTCAAACGTCCGGTAATGTATGACAGCCATCATGACATTGAAGTATATCGAAAAGAAAATATTCCTTCAAAAAATTCCCATCCTGTTACACTCGTAGGAAACATCTGTGAAAGTGGAGACATCTTAGCACAAGACCGTCTTCTCCCACAAATAATGGAAAAAGATATTCTCGGTGTCTTAGATGCTGGTGCATATGGATATTGCATGGCTTCCAACTATAACAATCGTTTACGTCCTGCCGAAGTTTTGATTGACTGTGACGGCAACGATCATCTTATTCGACGTCGTGATACTTACGAAGATCTTGTACGCAATTTTGATCTCTAATGCTTTTTATTTCCCACCGTGGCTTCAAACGTCATGGTGGGTTTATTTATCTACAAACTGAACATACATTTCATCCGCTTGTAGTAACCCTTTTCCAAAGTTAACAGCAAACTGATTATACTCTATATGTCTTTGCGCCGCTAGGCCTTCTAGCATCCCTTCCTTATGGTCTGTTCTTAACTTACTCAATCCTCCAATGCCAAAAACAGCTACCGTATCTGCCTTTGGTTGATAATGATGATATCCTCGGATTTCTGTTATGTTGTCGATAACCATTGCCAAAACTAAATCCGTCTCATTACAAACAATTACTTGTATCGTATCCATTTTTCTATTAAGGATTTCTATTACAATAAAGTGATCTTTTCTTTTATTCTTCTCATCTTCAAATCGAATATACTTCCCGGAAAATGCGCGTATCATTGTGTCTCCTTCCTTGTCCATTAATCAAAACGATACATACCCTCCCACTCAAACACTTCTCCTTGATTTAAGAATAAAGGTATCCCGTTAATAATATTAAAGTAGGACTTTCGGTCATTTGTCGTAAATGCATAAGGTTCTTCATCTTTCTTATAAAGAAAGTTATTGATGTCACTTTCTAAATTTATTGAGGCATATATATGGTTTCCCTCTATCTTATCACTAATTGCAATTGAATCTACAGGTGTATATGCTGCATTATATGTCTCTTCTAATTGATTGAACTCTCCGATAACATTGCCTTTTCGAATATATGAAATATGATCATAACCTGGTGGTAAAATGACTTGCATACCATAATACCTGCTAACTCTTATTGCTTCTAAAGCCTTTAAATTGACACGAACCTGTATTTCTTTATTCGGCTGTATAGTATATGTTACCGTTTCCTCTAGTGAAAAGCGATTCTGGCTATTATATGCATTAATCTGATTTGTCACCTCGAGTGTTACTTTTTGTCCTACAAAATTCCCTTTTTTTGTTATCAATTGTTCATCAACAAAAATACGCCTCCCCGTTTCTGTCGCCGTAGGAACTTGGTCCTCTCCTTCTTTTAATCCATGCCACCCTCCGGTAAAGGCTTCTTGTCTTTGCTTACCGACATTATCGAGTGTACTAAAAATAATGGGTCCTATCCAATCCGTTGTTGTAATAAATCGTCTATTTGGACGCTTAAGAACTTGCAGGAATATATTTTCATAATTCTCAAAGGATTCAATACTTGTAATTTGATTTATCCCACCGGATCCAAAGGTTAAAGTCATACCATTTTTCGGTCGAATATATTCTATCGATAAATTGTCATCAATTTTCACCATCATATTTCTTGCAAAAAATTCTTTGCCTATGTAGAGTATCGAAATTAAAGCACCGATTAGCAATAGCCATTTTATGTATTTCATTCAATTTCACTACTTTCTTTATCTTAATTCTATATCTTATATCTTTAATGTATTTTGCAATATAGGAAAGTTTATCATATTCCATAGAAACTCTCAATCTTTTTATGTTATACTAATGATAACCATTATTGATTAAAAGGAGGTATTTTCATGAATAAAAATACTATTAAAGGCTTAATCTACGGCGCCTTTATCGGCGATGCCATAGCGCTAGGCCCTCACTGGATATATGACACTTCAAAAATACAGCAACATTTTGCACCAATTTCCGGTTATACCGATCCTCGACATACTAATTTTCATCCGAATAAATCCGCAGGAGATTTTACCCATTATGGAGACCAGGCTTTACTTTTGCTTAAATCCATCGCAAAACATAAAGATTTCCATATCGATGCGTTTAAAAAAGAGTGGATAACCTTAATGACAAACAGCGATATATATGTTGACGCGGCCTCCAAAGAATCGTTAAAGCGCCTGCAAGATAGCAATCGCGGCTCAGATAGCGATGAATTAGGTGGATTTGCTCGAAGTGCACCACTGTTTGCTCTTGAAGATATTCAAGAAGAAGACATACTTGATCAAATACGCCTAACACATACGGACCCACAATTATTAACAATTGCTCGCTATCTTATCCGCGTATTAAAAGATGTTCTTCATGGAGCTTCCATTGAGACAAGTTTACTATCCCATAAAGATATTGATCCATTTATTGCACAATCCTATAATGAGGCACGTATTCGTCCAGATAATATAGTTGAGCGAATTAAAGCCATCGGTCAAAATTGTCATTCGGCTTTTGCATTACCTGCTGTTTTAACGATTGCGCTAAATGAAGAGACTCTTGAATCAGCGCTTATTCAAAACACCTATGCCGGCGGTGATAGTGCAGCTAGAGGTATGGTCCTTGGCATGTTATATGGAGCTAGGGACGGCTATCATGAATTACCCAAGGATTGGGTCCACGGACTTAACTCTTTTAAAACGCTTGAAGAATCTTTAAATCAAGTACTCTTATAAGTCTCACAAAAAACCACATGATAAAATGCTTTGCCTTTATCATGTGGTTTTTTTATAGAATACTTCCCTTTATGCTTCACTTACATTATAATTTTTCTCTTTTATTCTATCGAGGGGAATAAATTCTGCATCATACACTACCTTAGAATAATTTTTAATAATCCTATGTCTAGCTATTACATCACCTGTCGTCTTATTGACTATTTTGACATAAATCTCATTAGTACGATAATATCCATCTGGCTCCTTAACAAACCAGCTGTTCTCTTCATATACATGATATGAATGGCTAAGTTCACGTTCACTTCTTAGCTCCCCGCAAAGATGGGTATCTGTCGTATATACAATTAATTGAAACGTCTGATCCGTCTCATTTTTCACCTGATAGTCTAAATAGTTATACATTATAGACGTTCCGCTCCCAAAAGGAACTTGGCGTCCAAAATCCGGAAACATATCAATTTGATTATGATGGTGATGCTCTACAATGGTCAATGGACTATGTAAAATCATCCAATGGACTAAATTGCTTAGCTGACACATCCCACCTCCGATTCCTTGACTAATTTTTCCTGATTTTATAACTAGTCCTTCTTTATAGCCTTTTTTTTCACTACAATTTCCCACAAGTCGCCAAAACGAAAAGGTTTCACCTGGCTGAATCAACACTCCATTAATTTTAGGCGCTGCTAGGCTCAAATTAATAGCTTTGTTGTTTTGAAGGCGCATATCTACATCCCCTAATTTTCTTCGTATCAACGAGGAATGTGTGTATATTTTTTGTGGTAATTTATCTTCCGAAAAAGTTTTTGCATATTGACTACTATTTTTAATCCATGTAATTTTTCGACACAGAATCCCTTTTATTACAGCAAGCTTATACGCTAGCGGATGGAGTTCACAAAACAGCTTTCTTGCCATAACAGCTCCTTTCTCATACTCTCCTTAGTTCCCTGTTCTTTTTTAGCCATTGAACAGAAAAATCCACGCCCTCACGCATCGAAAAATATTTACACGGCGCCATACCGATATAGCCACTTTGGACCACATGTTCTTTTTCAAAAGCTTCTCCTATTTTTATGAAGTCCTCTGAATCATAGACAACATCTTCGAACCATTTCCAAACCCGTTTTCCTTCTTCAAAAACCGAAGTACCTAATTGCTCTGCTGGCATCTCCTGGATTAATGCTTCTCCAAGATGAAAACTTGTGCATGAGTCATATCCTACACCCAGTAATAACACTTTTGCATCCAGTTCATAGAGTTTTCCAAGAGGCGACTTTATACCAAGCTGTGGTGTTAGTGGATGTTCTTTAGTAATCTCGTGTGCATCTTTCCCATTCGCGGCAAATGAAACCTGTGGATGATTGGAACGCAGTGTTCCTGGAAGCGTGCGAAACAGCTCTGCTACACGTCCCATACCGCGAGTCGGAGTAATAGCAGGGTCAAATGCCGGCATATTTTCATGAATAATCGATATCCATTCTTTGGGTACCGGAGGATGTTCCCATTCTTCCGGATTGCTCCAGTCGCCACTATGGGCTGGCATAACTAATGTCCCTTCCTCATTAAGCACTTCCATCAACGCCATAATTACCGCCTGAGCGCCTCCACATACCCAGCCCAGACTTGACAAAGATGTATGTACAATCAGTCTGTCTCGTGGATTAATACCCATGTTTTTTAAACCTGAAACTATATGTTTTATTGTTATTGGTTGTTGCGTCTTTTGAATCAATGTTTTTTCATCCATAATTTCTCTACTTTCATCACTTATCTATATTGCATTTAATTCTTTTTTTGAGTATCTTGCGAATAGCTTCCAAAAAAATCAAGGTTTTCGCCTTCTGTCACCGATGTGAGGATAACAAAAAGAATGCCGCCAAATATTAACATATTATAATGACGTATTATTCGCTCTAGCTGTTGAACACGTCCTTGCTTTAGCCAATAGTACATGGATATGTTAATACACAGAACAATAACTGCTGAAAACAAAACCCAACTTCCCTGCGCTCTTTCCATGAATGTTAGATAGCCTCCTATAATCAGACCTACTACGCCCAGTCCAATATATATTGCCGCTATTTTTCGTTTAGTATCACCGTGGCGAATGCTCAGACTATTAACAAGAATGAGCCCGATAAAACCAACCGCAACCAATGGATGAATCATTCCTTCAATATCAAAGTGCACATGAAAAATCGCTACGGTTATCCCGCTGATAATTCCATTAATCAACAAATATATCCCTGTTGCTTGTATCGTTTTAAATGCATAATATAAAGGAATGACTAAAATCACCCAAAGAACTACCACTACAGGTAAAATTTTTGATGTTCCCAACCATAGTGTTGTCATTGCAGTAACTAATATAATAAGATATAAAAAAATGGCACTCATATATATTTTCGTGATATTTTCATTGACTTCCATATTTTTTCCTCTATCCTTCACAAGATTATCTATACACTTCATACGTGGTATAGGCTTTATCAAAACGATACCCTAATTTTGTAGCTAAAGCTACAGATGTTTTATTTGCTGCATCCCAGCTTGGGTATTTGCCTTGACTTAAGCATGTCAAAATCAGCTGTGCTGCACATGCAGTTGCTAGTCCCTGCTGACGATACCCTTCCTTTGTGGCTATCTCGATTTCAATACCATCATCATACACTGAATATGACGATGCACCGCAAACCACAACATTATTATGTAGCACGCAAAATCCCAGTCCCTGCTGTTTAAACTCTTCATAGGATGAAAACTGGGCACAAAAATCTTTTGACCACACATTTTCTTTTACTAACGCATAAATCTTTGAATCTATAGGTACTATCTCGTACATTGGAGATAATCGATCTATATATCCTTGAAGTTGCTGCACATCAAAATTTTCATTACCTTTGTAAAATCCGTAGCGTTCAAAACGTCTACAACGATTACCATAGGTCTGTTCAACTAGGTTTTCCCATCCTTCATCTCCCGAAATCATATAGAGTGAATCTCCACATTCTTTTGGTATATTCTCAACTAAAACCCGCGCCTGTGAACATGAGCTATCCCCTGCAAAAAAGCAAAAGTCACCTACAATTATCTGTCCACAAGTGGGTTGTTCCCGCTGATCTGCCCACGCTTGTCCCATATATCCTTGTAGACATGATAAGATTACAGTATCTGTTAAGTTTATAAATAAGGGGGCAATCCCTTGCATGTCTTTTTTTTCCAATTTCATCATAATTTCACCTTTAAATAATTTACTCTTTTTCTTTTTCTTGTTCTTGATTATATAATACTGGTGTTTGGTATTTCCACTTTTCCCACGTTGGCGCATCTATAACAAGCGTTACCATAAAATGGGCTACGTTAATACGACTGGTTTTTCCAGGTTGAAATATAGGGCTTTGAGTTGGTGATGCCTCAACTCTATAAGGTGTTACAATATTATGGTCGACTAAAGTATCTGGCCGTACACAAACCCATTCGATAGATGTTTTTTGTCTTCCAAGCTCCAGTAATAAATAGTCCGCTGCCTTCATGTTATCACGGTGTGGCGGCAGGCATAACCGTAGCAGTGTATCAATACCCCGTTCCAAAAATGAGCGTTTTTCCTCAAGTAACTTATTTGTATATGCGGTTGTATTCATGAGGATAATCTTTAACTTTTTGTCATTATTCAATGCAGCCACTTCACAAATATGACGTATGCTATCACTTACTAGATAGCGCGGTTGTCCAAAGATTCCTCTCATTGTAAGATTATGTCCAAGGCATGAGATGACCACATCACATCCTTCGATTAACGACTGTAATTGAGCATTTGAAAAATCATGTATATTGCCTGTTTTTATTTCGACCAGTGAGCTAGTACTGATTTCTTTTTGAAGCGTCGCATGATGTCGTATAAAAATACGTGTCGGTATGCCCTTATCAACGAGTTGCATAACTACTTTTTGACCTGTTGCTCCACTTGCTCCAAGAACCAATACTCTCATATATCTCCTCCATTCATATCATTTTCATTATATCTTGTTAGCCTATGGTTCATAACGCATGCTTTGTTATATATAACTTTTGCTCAAACAACTGATTCATCCACCTTTTTTTCCACAAAGTGAGTAGATAAATATAAAAATAATTGAATAATACTAATAAAAATTGCTTGGACGCTAATCAAAAGCACCTCATTTAGAATAATCATTTGAAGTGAGGCACTAAAAAATAATACGATGCTCATCATCAGGACATATACGGTTTTCCCCTTCAAAAAAGCAACAGAAGCTACAATATTGCCTAAGCCAAATACACTCATAATATAAATGCCAATCAGTGTCCAACGTTCAACACGCAGTACCCTTACCCATTCTACCGGAAATTCTGCAAAAACCCCATACTCTCTTAACATCATTATCCCAATAATTATTCCCAAAATTCCAAATAGAAAATTAACCAAAAATGTTACTATTTTTAAATTTCTTTTCACAAGCATCCCCCTCAAAACGTTTAAAACGATTATTAAATTGTAACTTCAATACTATTGCCATCAGGATCTTGGACAACACTCTCAAAGTATCCATCCCCTGTTGTTCTAGGCTCACTTAAAATAACATATCCATCTTCTTTTAACTGGCGTGTAAGATCAATGACTCTTTGTTGACTTCCAACAGACATCGCAAAGTGCGCTATTCCCGTTGGATACTCTGCTTCTTGTTGTTCTCTTACTGAAACCGTTGGTCTTTGCATGATTTCTATTCGACCTCCTTCAGAAAAAGATACGAAATAAGATTCAAATCCGGTTTTTTCATTTACATATTTTGTATTTGCCGTTGCCTCAAAATAGGTTACATAAAACTCTCTTAATGCTTCTAACTGTTTTGTCCATAATGCAATATGATCAATTCGCATTTTCTCATCTCCTTTTTTAACTATATCTGACTAATAACACACTTATATTGACACCCAAAGACTTTTTCAAATACATGAATTTCAATATCTTCAATATCTATCGATGGATTAAGTACTTCCAAAGAACTCCTTGCAAACCCTGAATCTCCATAATAAATTAACGCATCAAGCTGTGTCTTTTTTCCACAGCATGGTGTAATAAAGGATCGTTCTTTGAAATTTCCTTGTGCACTTACGTTCATCAATTGTCCCCATGTTTTTAATAAACTGTGGTGACAATGGTTACACACCACCGATTCAAACCTCTGTCCGCAATCAATAAATTCAATCTGTTCATATTGATGTAATTCTACTTTGTCATAGCGCTCTATGTGCTTATCTAAAAAATCTATCACCTCTTTCTTATGAACATTAAATCTATGATTAACCTCCATCGGGATAAATTTATATATAAACTCTGACATCCTTGCGATCCTTCCTATTGTTCCTTAGTATTTTTTATAAGTACTTGGGTCCCATTACCATATCCACAATATTTTTGTTCTTTAAGCCATATATCCAGTTCCGCCCATATGCATTGACGCTGTGTCGGATAAACATAGCCAGGTATACGTTTTATATTTTTCATCAACGCGAGCATGTCTAATCGATATCATCGTCTTTTCTCCTTTAATTTATATTGCCAATTATCGATTCATAATTGGATGATTGGGGTTTAATTCAACCAAATCCCATAAATTACCATATAAATCTTTAAATACCGCTACCATACCATATTCAGCTGATTTGGGCTCTCGCACAAACTCCACACCTTTTTCAATCATTTTGTTATAGTCTCTCCAAAAATTATCGGTGTTCAGAAATAAAAATACTCTGCCGCCTGTTTGATTGCCAATAAAAGCCTCTTGCCCTGGTTTAGATGGTTTTGCTAGTAAAATGGTTGTCTCTCTTGATCCTGGCGGTGCAACAACAACCCAACGCTTATCTTGTTCTGCTTGATAGGTATCTTCAATAAGTTCAAAATCCAATGTCTTTGTGTAAAAATCTAATGCATCATCATAATCCTCAACTACTAGTGCTATATGAACGATGGCTTGTTTCATATATTTCTCCTTTACTCATAGAAGTTTCCTTTGTGAAAATTTTCATTGCCTAGTTTCGTTGCTGTCATTTTAAAGATAACACATCCATCAGGACATACAAGTTCTTTTGTATATTTGCCTGAACCACCAACATTTTCTAGATTACCACCACTTCGAACCGCTTCCATAATTGGAAACATCATCATCATTGTCTTTGAACAAATCCCCTGTCCTTGTTCATTAACCGGACAGCCGTAGGTGCAACTATACTTATCCCCGATTTCTTCTCCATTTCGGCAATATCTTTCCGTTTTTTCTCCACGTAAAAAACCTGTTACCTCGATATTCCATTCATATTCTTCATTATACCATTTTTTCATGTTAACCCTCCACTTCTACCCATAAAAATTATATATTGTTCATTAGCTCTTTTAATTTTAACGCCGTGGCAGCAATATCAGCGTCTCTCAATTTTACTCCGGCATCATGATAATGCATAATTTCAGTAAATAGTTCATAAAAACATAACTTAATTTCAAAATTCTCGCTAACAGAACATTTCTTCTTATATCGATCCAACAAAGAAAAGTATCTTCCATTTGCATTATTAAGTTGATACAAATCATATTCTGCATCTCCCCAACAGCATCCAAATGGATCAATTACAGCTCTTACATCTGTCAACTCTTCGTTGAGCATAATATTCCATGTATTATAATCCCCGTGAATCAAACTTGATGTCGTCACCGGTAAATAAAAAATATGCTCAAAGTTATTGTATGCTTGCTCTATAATTTGAAAATTTTCTTTGGATAAGATTTTTTTTGAATAAAAGCTTTGTGCCGCACTAAATATTCGATCAACAATCGGTTTGTAATATTGACGCCAATCCTTTACAAATTCTGTTGCGTTTAATTCTCCAAATCCTTGGGTGTTGGTGACTGAATGATACGCTATCAGATTATCAATAATTTTTTCTGCAATATTATCCAAAGCCTCTTCATTAACCGAAGATTGTATTCCGGCATTGACACCTTGTAGATATTCCATCATGAGTACATCATAGCCAAGCGCTTGATCTGCTTGATACACCTGATATACTTTTGGCATAGGTATATGACTATACTTATTTAACGTTTCTATCTGTAGCCCTTCATTTTGAGCCAATCCAAGCTTTAAATATATTTTCACCACAACTTTAAACGGTGCTTTATCAAGTGTTGCCAAGAAGACTTTTCCATAAAAGCCTCCTCCTAACGGATGAATATCAATTGGCTCTACCTCAAAGTATCTTTGAATTACATTCGATACAACTTCATGCATATCTCACCCTCCTAGTGTATCAAGGCTATTAAATTATAATCTTCTTTTAATATCTGTAGTTCTTCATATTCATCAAAAACATATTCTAAATATGGCGATAGCTCTAATGCTTTGTCCATCATTTCTTTTGCTGATGCTTGATTGCCGGTCAGCATATCTATACGTGCTCTGTAGACGTAAATAATCGCAACTTCTTTATTTTCATTCCATATTTCGCTTAACATATCTTTTGCCTCGTCTAGTTTGCGCAGATGTATTGCGCAATCAATAAGTGAACTTTTTAAGTAGAACGTAGGCTCTCCATATGACAGCGCTTCGAGATATCCTAAGTAGGCATTCTCATAATCTCCTAAAAAATATAGTCCATCTGCCATCAACTCATATGCATATGCATTACTACTGTCAATACTAATCAATTCTTTGGCGGCAGTAATGAGTTTTTCATATTCACTATAGTCATAAAAAAACTCAGTCTCTAGATCTAGTCGATAGGTCCGACCATATGTTAATTCTATTTTTTCTAAAAAATCCTCCCTTGTTTGTTCAGTGCCCATAAGGTAAATATTTTCTAGTATTAAATACAAATCATAATATTCTAAAGAATAATTGCTTAGCATATCCGTATATAGCGCATATCCTTCCTCTTCATCTACATAGGTGTAAGTATATTCAGCTAATAAAAAATCATATTGTAATGGTTCATTATTGAGACGAAATTGTTCGAGTACGTTTTCAATTTTTTCACTCTCCTGTGATTGACTATACAATGTAAGAAGATCTTTTACGTAATAGCTTTTTGTAGGATCAATGAAAACCATCTCTTCTAATGCTTTTATTGCTTCATCCATATCCTCTAAGTCTAAATAATACGTATATATCGAATACCATCCATCAATATCGTATGGCTGAAGTTCGATATATTTTTCCCAATACGCAATGGCCTCTTCATCCTCTAGTGCATCAAGTGTCGTCGCTAAACCATAGATAGCATATGAATTATTTGGATTTGCACGCATCGCTTCTTCAAAGACTTCTCTTGCATTATCATATTCACCTAGTCCATAATGACTATTTCCTAGATTGGTTAATGTAATTGAATCTTGAGGGTTCAGCTTTAATGACTCTAAGCTATATTCTTTTGCCTTCTCATAATCAAAAATATTTAAACACGCCCATGAAAGATTATTATATATTGCATCTTTCATAGAATCATTAGACACATCTATCAGCAGCTGTTCATATTTTTCTATAGCTTCCTCATTCTCATAATTTAGAATAAGCCAATAACAATAGTTGGATTTTTCTTCATCATTTAATAATGTATATTCTTCTTTATATTGCTCTAAAGTCTCCTTAACAAGTTCTTCTTGTACATCAAATGCACCTAAAGACTCCAAAATGTTATATTTTAAAATTCTATACTTCATCATATCACTATAGTCAAGTAGCGTATCCACAACTTCTAACGCCTCTTCATGTTCGCCTGTCAAGTGATATGCATTGGCAACTTGATAAAATGTTTCAAAATCTTTTTCTATACTCAGTTCATTTTGATTATAATGTTCAAGTATCTCCTGATATTGATTTTCAGAATAGAGTCTTTCAATATACATCTGTGGTGTTTCTAAAACTGAGCAAGCACTAAGTATAAAGCTCATTAATACAATTGTTATAATTTGTGCTTTTTTAAATGTCGTTTTCATGTTGTTCCCCTTTATTTTATCTATGATATTTTTTCTGTCTTATAGTTGTAGCCACAAAGCAGGTCTTAGCCCGCCGCGGCACTTACCTTCGCTAATGTTACCTTTAAAGATATTATTGCCTTGAATACCTATATTACCATCTCCATGAATATAGACTGCCTTTACGCTTACACGTCCAGGTGAACGAAGCCACCACCACCATATCCCTTCTTTATAATATGCCGTTCGCTTGCTATTATTCATATCTTTTCTCTCGAACCAATACCGTTGATTTTTACCTGGATTATAAAGTTTCGAACTACTATCCCCAAAATATTTACACACCGCCTCTTCCATACTTAGTAAAAATATTCTATCTTGCGTCTTTTCTCCACCTTTTGTCCCATACCATTCATTATCAGCATTTTCATTCGTTATGGTTAGGATTCTTGCTCTATCTTTTTCTTCAAAACTCTCATAAAACGTATGATTAAGGTAGTGCCTCAGGGAGCACTCTGCCCACGTGATATCCTCATATACTTCATGGTACGGACGTTGTTCAATTATTTTTTCCGTTATAATCAACATCTTATCTTCTTGAATATCAAGAACTCTCCATGTATACTTGCCAAAATCTATCTTATCTCCTATCTGCATTGTAATCCCCCTTTAGTTTATTATCCTCTTTAGGATTTCAAATAAGATGAATAGCCTTATCACTTTCTTACTGGTTTCTCATGATTGTAGCTTTTTTATTCGATATTTTCAAGCAAACCACCCAATTCTAATGTACTTTTAACAATATACGTAGCTCCTGCTTTTGTCAGCTCTTCATAGGAACCATATCCATATTCAACGCCTATTGAATCAATTCCTACTACATTGGCGCCAATAACATCATGTTTTCTGTCACCAATCATCACTACATCATCTTTTTGTTCAATACCAGCTTCTAGTAATGCTGTCTCAATAACCTCTGCCTTATTTGTTCGTGTTCCATCAAGATTACTTCCTATAATAACCTTAAAATACTTTTCCAAATCAAAGTGTCTAATAATTCTTTCTGCAAAAACTGTAGGTTTTGATGTGGCAACAATCAATATTTTTTTTTGCTCAATCAAGGCTTTAAGAAGCTCTGGGATTCCTTGATAGACATGGTTCTCAAAAATCCCTATGTCTTTAAAGTACTCCCTGTAAAGTTCTATCGCCTTATTTGCTTCATCCTCTGTAAAATTATAATAATCCATAAACGAATCTTTTAATGGTGGTCCGATAAATTTTGTTAATTCATCTAAATTGACACTCTTTTGTCCCATTTTGTTTAAGGCATATGCGACTGATTTAGTTATGCCTTCTCTAGGATCCGTTAACGTTCCATCGAGGTCAAATAAAATGTATGTATATTTCATATTGTTCTCCATTCTTATTGTCTGCAATTATCTATGTTCTTCAAAAGCCAGTCTTTAACAAAAATTATAGGCGCGGATAAATCACAGATAAATATAACGGAATTACTTCATCTACAAGGCGCCTATTAATTCATGCCTTACACTTTATTTTTTTACATAGTGCAATTGCGCAAATTGCTTAAATTGTCGAACACTTTTTAATTCCAATTCTACTTCGATATTTTGTTGATTGAATAAAGAAATACCTTTGCCAATGAGTGTTGGTGCCACAAAAAGTATGAACTCATCCACAAGTTTTTCTTTAACGCACTGAGATATAATCTCTCCTCCACCAACAATCCAGATATTCTTCCCCGCTTCCATTTTTAATGAACTAATGAATTTAGAAATATCTCCATGAATAAACTCCACATTTTCATCTGCTACATATGGTGTTCTAGTGAACACATAACATTTTTTATTTGCATAGGGAAAGTTTTCTTCTTCAAAATTCCTAATCCAATCATATGTTCTTCTTCCAAGAACCACCGTATCTATCGTATCGTAGAATTCACTATATCCATTATCGCCTTCGCCTTCTACTTTAAACAGCCACTCTAGCGAGTCCTTATCTGTTGCGATATACCCATCTAAGCTGGTAGCTATATAAACCATTACTTTTCTAGACATTATATCTTCCTCCTCTTTTTTCTATAATCTTTAACACTTTATAGTAAAAAAACACTCCAACAATCGCACCTACTATAAATCCATTCTTTTTTTTACGTATATTTAAAAAAACTAATGTAAAGATACCCACCGGCATGAATACAATTATATTCCCAAGGATATTGATAGTAAATTGCAGCATCTGACTAAAACTATCTAAAACCAAACATCCTTGTATTGTTGTAAAGGGTTTCAAATTATATTGATTCACATGTCCCTTTGTTCTTCCGGCTAGCTTAGAAATAAAGGCAAAATAACTTATGAAGCAAATATATAATAAAGCTAATAAACTCATCCCTATCTGCAAATATTTCCGTTTTTTCTTCACATGCAAACTACCTCCCTGTGTAACGCACGTATTCTATGTCCTTTCCTTCACAGAGGAAAAAACCAGGTTTTCCCCAACAAATATAATCCTCTATAGCTAAACTAAATAGTATACATTATGCATTCTTGATATGCATAACGAACTCTTCCACATGCGAATCTTCATTTAATTGCTTTTGAAGAATTTCAAACCCCATCTTTTTATAAAATAATACTGCATTTTTGTTTTCTGAGTAGACGGCTAAGGTTAACTTACTATATTTTTGCTTGGCAAAATTAATTAATTTTTCCCCTACACCACATCTTTGTTGTTCTGGTGATACAAATAAGGCTCCAATAAATTCTTCGTTAATGATACTGATAAAGCCAATAACTTTACTCTCTTCAATATAAAGATACGTGTCGCTGTTTGGTAAATAATTCTCTTTAACTTGAATATAATTTTTTCTCCAGTATTCTTCTTCAATAAATGGATGTGCTATAATTGTAGCTTGTAGCCATATATCCATTATCGTCTCTAATTCTCTATTGTCTTTTTTTATTTTTCTAATCATATGTCTTCCACTTTCATTAATAACGACAGATACGAATTTATATCTGCCTATAAATTGCTAGTAGTAGTTACATTGTCGTAGGAGGTAATCATCTAATCACTATTTTCTTTTAACATTCTAAGCATGATTTTTTTAGTTTTAAAATATAGTCTATAATTGAATTGGTGACAATATGGGTCTGCAAAACCATGATATCCCTTATACATTTCCAAAACTTCGATATTCTTTTTTTCTTCTATTTCCTTCACAAGTGCTTCAACATTAAACTTTTCGTTTGACGCAAAAAAGATAAACATCGGCGACAAAGGAATAATATCAGTATAGTCTCTAATTCTTGAACCATAAAAACAAACAATTCCAGCGCTATGAACATATTCACTCATCATCCATGCGACAGTTGCTCCTATACTGTAACCGACAATAAAAACTTTATCATATCTAGATTCTAAATCCTTATATGTTATCAACGCATTTTGACACGCTTGTGAAAAACCAATGCAAGCAATAAAATCACTATATGCTTTTTCTTCTTCTTGATAAGAATAAATTTTATCTTGACTTAGTAAGTTAGGGCAATAAACATCGAATCCTAGCTCATGTAAATCGTTGCACTTTTGCTTTATATTAGCATTTATTCCATAAATTTCATGTAACAAAAGTACAACTTTCTTATTTCCCGCGGATAGTTGATACATATTCTTTCCTCATTCTTCACTGTACATCACTAGTGTTTTAGATTGCTTTTTCTTGGAGATATATCCGAAAATCATTTAAAAACTCTTCTTCACTCGCATACCCTGCAGTTGAATAATCATCTGGACTATTCATATATTCTTTATACTTTACAAAGTCCATATCAAAGCATTCTTCAATCATAAACTTAGCTTTATATCCGGCCAAATTATACTGCATCCGAATAGTATCTCCTCCACCTTGATAGGTTACGATAGATGATAAATTAGATGGTATGTCTTCCAACGTAAATTCCATTGATTGTCCAGCCAGATAACACGCAATTCCTTCTCTAATATCTATATACCCATGTGGCAAGATAATATGAACAAGCTCATGAACAGGTATTTTTAGCATCTCTTCTTCTGTTTTAATACTTGTATCCGATGGAGATGTTAGATGCACTACACGTTCTTCATGATCTGCAAATCCTGTTGTATTCCCATTGTTCTCACCACCAAACGCCCCTTCCCAAAAGGCTGGCTGGTCTTTATATACAATAAAAGTAATCTCTTCATCAAAAGATACTTCAAAGTCATCGATAAATTTTTTATACGCCTGATTTACAACTTTTTCAACCCGCTCATCTTGGTTGGTATCAATATATTGAAAAACAAGATTTGGAGCTAGTGTAACTTCCTCTTCTACTTCTTCTAGCTCTTGCATCTCTTCATTTGCTACTTGAATATCATCCACCGCATTTTCTTGCTCATTGATTTGTATAGATTCTGTTTGAATAGTGGCCTCTCCACCATTATCCACCTCTGTTTGAACCTCCAATTCTTTTGCCTCACAACCAGTCAATACGATCCCTAAAGTTAATGCGATAATTAATTTTTTCATAAATACCTCTTTCTCTCTTTATTGTTTTATTATTCTTTATAGATTATTAATTAAATCGAATCTTATTGCGTATCATTTGTCTGAACTCATCATTATCCCTAAGTCTACCTCCAATTGAGCTCATCCCAAAATCTCTACTTGCAACAGCTACTATCTTCGACGAACCCCCATATGGCTCAATGTCCTTCTTTAACTCCGCAATTGCTTCCTCATAACCTGCTCCTCGATTAACAAAAATCACGAATGTTATCTATAACGCCACCAAAGTCATCCTCAAAACTACAGCTACCGGTTTTAAAGCAAGCATAATTATAATCACAACAGCTACTAATTGAAAGTTCTGGAATATTTAAAATTAAAAATGCGTCTGAATTATTGGTTGATTCAATAAGTTCAAGGACATCTCTACAATTCCCATTTTTTCTCTTACTATAGTTCATCCCTAAAATCATTCGTTGTTATCAAACCTCCTAATCTAACCTACCATATTTTTTACTTTTAGTCATTTGTCCAATCTCTTAAAAACCATGTATTATCTATATACTCTAAGCTCTTATTATGGTTTGCCTTGGCTTTATATTTCTCATAATCCTCATACATGGCATCCATATCAGTCATCGTTCCTAATCCATACATTAAAACTTCAAAACTCCCCTCCTCCTCATCTTCTAATAAACGATCAAAATCAATCGCTAATCCCGACTTACTAAGTTCAACCAACTCTACTATGAGGTCATCCCCTAATAAATTAACGACCTTTCCATGCACTTTCTTAATTTTATTACATATAAGTCTATTCAATACATCTCGATACTCTTGTATGTCACGATAATAAATTATATTGTTCCAACCATCATCATGGGCAAGATATACAAAACGGTTATTTAATTTTTCAAAAAACGGGGATTGTACTGGTTGTTGCAGCTTTCCAAGATAGATTAGTTCAGCCGCTTCAAGGCGGGTCATTGACCTAAGTCCTTTAACATCCGAAAAATCAATCCAGCAAAAATCGCCATAATTATAAACTTCTTCTGCAATAAACTCTTCAATATCATCTTCTACACAAATGTGGCATCTTGTAGTAAAATCAAATGCACTTCCCCAATAATCTCCTTCCAAAATAAGTATATTTTTCGGTCTGTCTTCTATACAATTCATAAATTCGTTGAATTCAATTCCATATGATAGTACTTTATTTTCTTCTTCTAAAAATGATAAATATAATAACTCTCTCGTCTTAGGCATAAGCTCTCTTCCTCTATTTTTTCTATATTTAGCCCAATCATCCTAGGGACTTATATTATGTGACGTCATCTTCTGGCTCCAGCAATTTTATGCATCGTGAAAAGCTTAACATAACAATCTTCAATTTACAATTAAAGGGTTATTAAATTTCATTTTGTATTATTATAATGATGTATTTTTACATGTTTCCTGTACATGATTGCAATTGGCGTGTTATATGTCGTTATCTACGGAAATCACTCACATGTCTAGGAACGATGCTCACAAAACTTTTCCCATAATATTGTATATTTTTTCATATTAAAAACCTGTATTGTTTTTTCTTTATGCTTTATATCAAACTTAAGTCTGTATCCAAAGTCTTTTCTTACGTTGGATATATCCTTAAAGCAATACTTATTACCCATATATATTATATAATCTTCACTTTCAAAAACTGAACTGAATGTTGGAGTTGGTATCAATAAAATACTCATCCCTATTAATATTAATAAGAATGCTCTATATTCCCCTAACGATAACAACGCCCAATACATTAAATGCATTAAAATTAGTAGCACTAATCTTATGTAATAAGCCCTAATCTTTGGAGAATATATCACGCTTACATTCTTAAGATCAACTCTTTTCTTAAACAAAACTCCTCTTATAATAAATATCAAATATATTAAAATCACCAATCCATATAATAACAAAAAAAATTGCCTTTGTAAGGCTGTCAAATCCTCATTGATACTGTACGTTCGTTTATTTATTATGTAAAAATAAGTCAAACCAAAATACACGCTAATGACCAAATATGCAATAATTCTTTCCCTTGTTTTTATTATATACTCCATATCTTTTCCTCCTATAAAATATCTATAGTCTCTCGGAATTACAAAGCCTGAAAAATCAATGCTTTCAATTCTTATTTTTATA
>AYRG01000089.1_pt1 | contig 28252 bp, 31 predicted proteins | sample 183771 | NCBI WGS metagenome assembly AYRG01 (sample SAMN02391472, study PRJNA226580) | bioreactor metagenome | isolation source: day 33 sample from continuous culture bioreactor with low C:N ratio... | place: Germany: Bremen
AAGCCTCAAGAGACTACATCAGGACAAGCGACTCCACAAGTAGCACCACCACCGATTCAGCCACAACCTCAAGTACAACCGCAGCAACCAGCGATGAACTATGCCAATATGGGGAATCAAAATATGCCTATGCAAAATCAAGGAATGCCAAATAGAAATATCGAAGTACAACAAGCACAATTTCAACAATTTGATGTTGGTAGTGTAATGCAGCAGAAGGAAAATATCGATTTGATTATGGATGTTCAACTTGAAGTTACAGTTGAGCTTGGACGTACACATCGATCGATAAAGGATATTCTTGAATTTGCCCCAGGAACAATTATAGAGCTGAATAAGCTTTCAGGAGAACCGGTTGATGTTCTTGTAAATGGTAAAATTGTTGCAAAAGGTGAAGTGGTTGTTATTGATGAAAACTTTAGTATCCGTGTGACAGAAATAATGAAGGGAAAAACAATCCTTTAATAAGAATACATGGACGTGAAGGAATTGTCGTCAATTCTTCACAAAAATGTTGGCGAAAACAAAAAATGTATGCTTAATGATAGGATATATGCTATAATGATAAACAAATACTACATTGATAAGGAGCGATAAAATGGCGGGAAAAAATATACTAATTGTTGATGACGCAGCCTTTATGCGAATGATGATCAAAGATATTTTAGGAAAAAATGGATATAATGTTGTTGGAGAAGCTGAAAATGGAGTGAAAGCAGTTGAAAAATTTTCAGAGTTATCTCCAGACTTAGTGATTATGGATATAACTATGCCGGAAATGGATGGGATTGAAGCGGTAAAAGCTATTCGTGGAATCAAAAGTAATGCAGACATAATTATGTGTTCGGCAATGGGACAACAGGCAATGGTAATTGAATCGATTCAAGCGGGAGCAAAAGACTTTATTGTAAAACCATTCCAAGCAGAACGGGTTATTGAAGCTGTATCAAAAGTCATTGGATAGTGCTCTATGACGAATGTAGGTTTACTTGTATTGGGAGAACGTGATTCGTTAGAGATGCTGTTTTTATTGATACTCTTTTTGATTATTATAATAGCGGCTTACTATGTCACGTATGTCATTGCGCGTGTTCAAAAAGGTACTAGGACGAATAAAAATCTTGAGATTATAGAAGTCATTTCCTTAGGGCAGTCGAAATATCTTGAGTTAATTCGGATTGGAACTCAATATGTTGTCGTTAGCGTCACAAAGCAACATATTGAGACTGTTTTGACATTAACAAAAGAAGAATTAGTATTACTCGAGGACAATCAAAAGCAGAAAATACTCCCTTTCCAACAAATTCTTGAAAAATATAAGACGGATAAAGAAAAGGATGTTAAGGATTGTGGAGACGAGAACGATGAAACAAATGATAAGTAAATATAGACCGATATTAATATTTATAGTATTTGCGCTTGTATGGTACAACTTTTCCATGACATCAATCATGGCGGTTGATGCCCAACAAACACCGATTCCTTTTTCTGTGGATTTAAATTTATCTGCAGCAGAAGAGCCGAGTGATGTTGTAAGTAGTTTGCAGATACTTTTTATTTTGACAATTATTGCATTGGCGCCATCAATCTTAATTATGATGACGTCATTTACACGTATTATCGTTGTTTTACATTTTATACGTAGTGCGTTGGGAACCCAGCAGACGCCGCCTAACCAGATTCTAATTGGATTGGCATTATTTATAACATTTTTTATCATGTCTCCAGTGATGACAGAAATTAATGAGAATGCACTTGTGCCTTATTCGGCAGGAGAGATAAGTCAACAGGAGGCAATAGAACGTGGAATAGATCCGTTGCGTGAATTTATGATGGGGCAAGTCAATGATAAAGATTTGAATTTATTTTTGAGTATTGCCGAAATTGATGCGGTTGAATCCTATGAAGACATACCTACAGAAGTTTTGATTCCGGCATTTATTATCAGTGAGTTACGGACAGCATTTATCATTGGGTTTATGATTTATATTCCGTTTATTATTGTGGATATGGTTGTAGCATCAACCCTAATGTCAATGGGGATGATGATGTTGCCGCCGGTTATGATTTCTTTACCTTTTAAATTATTGCTGTTTGTTGCAGCGGATGGATGGACATTAATAATCAAGCAACTTGTTGAATCGTTCTATTGAGAAAGGGGGTTATTATGTCAGCCGAGATGATTACTGATTTTGCGAGAGAAGCAGTATTTACTACGATATTGTCAGCATTGCCACTATTATTAACAGCTTTGACAGTGGGACTGCTGGTGAGTGTATTCCAAACAATAACATCCATTCAAGAACAGACACTAGCATTTGTACCCAAAATATTGGCTGTTTTTTTAGGGTTGCTTATTTTTGGACCACATATAGGAAGACAAATATTGGAGTTTTTTACCAATACAATGTTGAGCATTAACCAATTTATTCGATAAGCGGTGTGAACATGGAATTATTATTTGCGAATCCATATACATATTTAGATACACTTTTACTTGTGTTTACTCGGACGATAAGTATCATGATTATGATGCCATTTTTAAGTAACCGAAGTATTCCGGCTATTGCAAAAATTGCTCTTGGTTTTTTTTGCTCAGTGATATTAATAAACATCGTTCCACCATTAAGTGTTGATGGAACATTTACGCTTGTTGATTATGCGGTTTTGATCATCAAGGAATCAGCTACAGGGTGGATGCTTGGATTTGGAGCATATATTGTATTTGCAATATTGACCTTGGCAGGCCAATTTATTGACTACCAGATAGGTTTTTCTATGGTCAATGTGTTTGATCCAATGAGCCAAACACAACTTACGATTACGGGGAACTTTTATTACTTTACGTTTTTGTTGATTTTTTTGGTGACACGTAGTTATAGTTATATTTTTCGAGCACTCAAGACAAGCTATCAATTCATTCCGATAGGTCGTATTACCCCAAGTGATGCGTTGTATGTTTCTTTAATTGAATATTTTAATACGTTTTTCTTGTTAGCATTACAAATTGCAGCACCTATATTTTTTGTCATGCTAGTGACAAATGTTGTTTTGGGGATTTTAGCAAGGACGGTTCCCCAGCTTAATATGTTTGTTGTCGGATTTCCGATTAAAATCATATTGGGATTATTTATTTTATACTTTACATTAGCACTATTTGACAACGTGTCTGAAATCATTATTCGAGAAATAAAATTAATGATGGATATGCTGATTCGAGGGATGGCGCCATGATAGAGATAAGTGAAAAAAAGATGCTTACGTTAAATCTTCAGTTTTTTGCCGAGGATTCAGGTGCGGGAGAAAAAACAGAAAAACCCACAAGCCGAAAGAGGGAAAAATCAAGAGAAGAGGGGCAAGTTGCAAAAAGTATTGAGATTACAACAGCATTTTTGCTCATCACCCTTTTTTATACATTAAAAATTATTGGACCTTGGATTGCTAAGCGTTTGATTGACATTATGCGGGAAGCCTTTTCACTTTTTAAATACGATAATTTGGATCAAGTGTTGGCACATCAAATCTACAGGCATTTTGCAGAAAAAGTACTATTAATCATTTTACCTATTTTAGGGATATCATTCGTCGTTGCTTTTGTAAGTAATATTGCACAAGTTGGATGGAAACCAACATTAAAACCATTGACACCTAAATTGAATCGGCTTAGCCCAATTCAAGGGATAAAGCGGATGTTTTCCATGCGTACATTAGTAGAACTTTTAAAATCAATATTAAAAATAGTTATTATTTTACTCATTGTCTATTTTACAATTATCGATTTTGAGAATATGATTTATAATTTTTATCGGTTACCTGTTTTTGAAGGGTATGCCATGATTATAAATACGGTATTGGATATGGCGATAAGAGTTGGAATGTACTTTATAATCATTGCAGTTATTGATTATTCCTATCAACGCTATAAACATGAAAAAGATCTAAAAATGACAAAGCAAGAGGTAAAAGATGAACGTAAAATGATTGATGGTAATCCAGAGATCAAAGGAAAGATTAGACAAAAAATGCGGGAAGCTGCGATGCGGAGAATGATGCAAGATATTCCAAAAGCAGATGTGGTTATTACAAACCCCACCCATTTTGCTATTGCCATTGCATATGATGAACACCAATTTGGTGCCCCACGTGTATTGGCTAAAGGGGCTGACCTTGTGGCAGCTAAGATACGTGAACAAGCAAGAGAACATAGCATTGAAATTGTTGAAAATAAGCCATTAGCTAGAACTCTATATTATACAGTTGAAATTGGACAAGAAATTCCACCAGAATTATATCAGGCAGTTGCAGAAGTATTAGCTTTTGTATATTCATTAAAAAATAGGAGTGCTGTTACATGAAACCAGGAGATATCATACTCGGATTATTTATATTATTAGCAATTGTAATTATGATTATTCCTATTGAAGGAGCAGTCATTAGTTTTCTAATTTCATTAAATCTTTTGTTGGCATTAATTATTCTTTTTAATGCCATGTTTGCGCGAGAAGCTTTATCTATGTCAGCATTTCCTACAATCTTATTGTTTATGACAGTATATCGTCTTTCACTTAATGTGTCATCAACACGTGCAATATTAACAGGTGGTGAAGCGAAAGCTGGGAATGTTATAAAGACATTTGGCTCTTTTGTAGGTGGTTCGAGTCTAATTGTAGGTGTTGTTGTCTTTATGATTTTAGTTATTATTAACTTTATGGTTATAACTAAAGGCTCTGAGCGTGTTGCAGAAGTTGCCGCACGATTTACTCTTGATGCTATGCCGGGAAAGCAAATGGCTATAGATGCTGATTTGAACTCGGGACTAATTGATGAAGTGCAAGCCAGAGAAAGACGACAGAAAATTCAAGACGAAGCTAGTTTTTTTGGATCGATGGATGGTGCAAGTAAATTCGTAAAAGGAGATGCAATTGCAGGATTGATCATTACATTTATTAATATTGTTTTTGGGGTTATTCTTGGTGTGGTGATTCAAGGCCAGACATTAATGGATGCTTTTGAAGAATACACAATTTTAACAATAGGTGATGGTCTTGTAAGTCAAATTCCCGCATTGCTTATATCCCTTGCAACGGGAATGCTTGTAACAAAAGTTTCAAAAGAAGTCGATATCAGTGATACACTTATTCAACAGCTTTTTCAAATGCCTAAGGTTATGTTTCTTGCAGGTGGGGCTTTGACCTTTTTGGGGGTAGTCACTCCATTAAGTTTTCCAATCGTTGGTGGAACCGGAATATTGACATTGATTGCAGGATATCAAATGCATAAGAATCTAGAATTACAAGAAATTGTTGATGAAATATCAACGGAAGATGTTGAAGCAGAAGAAATCAGAAAGCCGGAAAACGTGGTCAATTTATTACAAGTTGATCCGATAGAGCTTGAATTTGGTTATGGTATTATTCCTTTGGCCGATGCATCGCAAGGGGGAGACTTGCTGGATCGTGTTGTTATGATCAGGCGTCAAATTGCATTAGAATTAGGTACAATTGTACCCATTATTCGTTTAAGAGATAATATTCAGTTAAATCCCAATCAATATATAATTAAAATCAAAGGCAATCAAATTGCAGAGGGTGAGATTTTGTTTGACCATTATATGGCCATGAACCCAGGGTATATTGAAGATGAAATTGATGGAATCGAAACCATTGAACCTGCATTTAACTTGCCGGCTTTGTGGATTACTGAAAGTCAAAGAGAACGTGCAGAAGCTATGGGATATACTGTTGTTGATTCGCCTTCTATCATAGCAACCCACTTAACTGAAATTATTAAAGGACACCTAGGAGAATTATTGACACGCCAAGATGTAAAAATACTTATCAATAATGTCCAGGAAAATCATCCGACTTTGGTCGAAGAGCTTGTTCCTAAAATCATGACTGTGGGAGATATTCAAAAAGTTTTAATGAACTTGCTTAATGAAGGGGTCTCCATTCGTGATTTAGTTTCGATTTTTGAAACCCTTGCAGATTATGGTTTGGCAAATAAAGACCCGGATATATTAACAGAATATGTACGACAATCCTTAAAACGAACCATTAGCAAAACGTTCTTTGATGAAGAGACAAACCAAGTGTTGACGCTTGATCCATCCATTGAACAAATGCTTATGGACTCAGTTAAGCGAACAGAACAAGGAATGTTTTTAAATTTAGAGCCAGATAAAATCGAGAAAATACTCAATGCGACACACGCGGCAGCGCAAAAGCAAGAAGCGATGGGAAGAACTCCTATTATATTGACATCGCCAATTGCACGTGTATATTATAAACGTTTAATCGAAGAAAGATATCCAGATATTGTGGTTATTTCCTATGGAGAAATTGATAATCAAGCAGAATTACAATCAGTAGGGATGGTGAGCTTTTAATGAATATACATAAGTATAAAGGTCAGACAGAAAAGGAAGCAATGACAGCAATTAAAGCTGAATTGGGACCAGAGGCACTTATTGTAAGTGTCAAACACGTTCGACCCAAAGGTATCTTTAAATTATTTAGAAAATCATTTGTTGAAGTGACAGCAGCCATTGATGATCGAAAAATATCTGAAGAAAATGTGGAAAAATCACTTCCTAAAATACGATTAAGCGCATCAACAATTGAAAAAAATAACCAAACATTTAATGGTCACGTAGACAATGATAGTGATGCCCAATTAGATGAATTTAAACGTTTTATTGAAAAGTTTTCTCAAAAGCAGGAACAGCAGGTTGAACAAGAACCCAAAATCCAAGAAAATAAAGTGCAAGAAAATAATGTGCAAGAAAAAGAGGAACCAATATCTTCTTCTGTAAGTAAGCCATTAGATACGATTATGCTAGATGCTATCCAGCTAGATAGCCAAGAAGATACATGTGATACTACAGATATTCCCATGCTCCAAGTTATTTATGAACAACTCATTGATAACGAGATTGATGAAAAGTTTGCGAATGAACTGATGATGGGGTTAGTTGAGTATGTTCAAAAAAATGAAACTAATATTGATGATATCGTATCCATTATTTATAAAAGAATCGTTAAAAATATGTCGGATTATGATACAATAGATATTAACAAAATGAATAAAAATATTTTCTTTATTGGTCCTACAGGGGTTGGAAAAACAACAACCATTGCAAAGATTGCTTCTTTGTTTTCGCTTAATCATGGAAAAGATGTTGCCTTGATTACATCAGATACGTATCGTATCGCAGCGGTTGAGCAGTTAAGGACATATGCAAATATTCTTGGTATTCCGATAAAGGTCGTTTATTCTAAAGAAGAAATGATGGAAGCCATTGAATATTTTTCGGATAAAGAGCTCGTGCTGATTGATACAGCTGGACGGTCATACAAAAATCAGGAACATCAATTTGAGTTGAAAGAACTTTTGGATGCAGTAGCAGACAAAGAGGTGTTTTTGACATTAAGTGTAGCAACCAAGTATAGAGATATGCTTAAAATGGTTAAAATATATAAGGCCATGACAGACTTTAGAGTGATTTTTACAAAATTGGATGAAACCATAAGCTACGGAAATATTTTTAATATCCGTAAGGCAACAGGCATCCAATTGTCCTATATAACATTTGGTCAAAATGTGCCGGATGACATCAGTGAAATCAACCCACATGATATAGCCAAAAGTCTTTTAGGAGGTGAAGCCATTGGATCAGGCAACTAATCTCCGAAATATTGTTAAAAACAGTCAGCTTGCAAATCGACGTCGTGCAAAAGTTATAACAGTCACTTCTGGAAAAGGCGGCGTTGGAAAATCTAATATTTCTGTAAACCTAGCTATACAAATGCGGAAAATGGGAAAGAGTGTTGTGGTTTTTGATGCTGACTTTGGTCTTGCTAATGTTGAAGTTATTTTTGGAGTTGTGCCAAAATATAACTTGTTTGACATTATATATAACAATAAAACTATCAATGAAGTGTTAACCAATGGACCTTTGGGTATAGAGTTTCTCTCTGGAGGCTCTGGCGTCAAAGAATTACTTAAGTTAGATAAAGTTCAGATTGAGTTTTTAATCAATAAACTAGCAGAGTTAGACCGCTATGCAGATGTTATTATTATAGATACAGGTGCTGGAATAAGCGATGCTGTACTTAGCTTTTTATCGGCTTCACACGAGGTACTTTTAGTTACAACACCAGAGCCCACATCGGTTACAGATGCATATGCTGTTTTAAAAGCGATTCGAAATAATAATATTGAAGAGATTCAAGGACACATTCATGTTTTAGTGAATCGTGTACGCAGTGAAAAAGAAGGGCGTGAAATCTTCGATAAACTGGACAAAGTAAGTAAAAAGTTTTTAAATGTTGAATTAAGAACGATTGGATTTTTGCCAGAAGATCGATTTTTGCCTCGAGCGGTTATTGAACAAAAGCCAATTTCAATTTTATACCCGAAAGCTAATATAGTTAAAAGTTTTGAAGAAATAGCGCTAAAAATAATGGATGATTACGAGACAGAAGAAAAGACATCACGTGGACTGGGAAATATTTTTGCGAGTTTTTTGCGACATAAAGATTGGAGGTAAATTTATGCAGACTTCTATAAAACTTGGTGACAAAATAGAATTAGTAAAAAAGACGGACTTGCTGGATGCAGATATATATTTTAGTATGATCTATAGTATAGATGATGAATTATTAAGGATACAGGCACCAATTGAAAGCGGAAAAATTATTCCACTGGAATTTGATGCGACGTATTATATGAATGTATATACAGAAAAAGGATTATTACGTGCTGAAACGGTATTAGAGCAACGCGAAAAAACGGAGCACCTTCATATTCTTGCGATGAAACCGTTAACAATGTTTAAAAAATATCAGCGTCGACAGTATTATCGATTAAATTGTACCTTAAACCTTATTTTTCAAGATGCTCAAACCAAAGAGGTTGGTGAGGGAACGGTACTTGATATAAGTGGTGGAGGAATGCGATTTTCAACAGCTAAACAACTAAGTGAAGAAGAAGTCATTACGTGTCATCTATGCCTTCGACTCAAGGAAGAAACAGTGGATCTTGATGTAAAAGGCAAAATTATTCAAAGTAAAATAATTGAACCGGAAAAGATTGCGTTTCAAAACAGGCTCGAATTTATAGATTTATCTTTAGAAAAACAAGAGACCATAATAAAGTTTATTTTTGAAGAAGAAAGAAGACGTCGTAAAAAAGAAAAAGGGATGTGAAGACATGGAAACTAAGAAAAAAATACTGGTAATTGATGACTCTGCATTCATGCGAAGGGTAATATCTGATATAATTAATGGAGATACAAGATGTGAAGTCGTTGGTACAGCTGCAAACGGTGAAGATGGTTTAAAGCTTATTGCAGAACTTAAGCCGGATGTAATTACCTTAGATGTTCAAATGCCTATTATGGATGGCTTGACAATGCTAAAAACCATGAAGAAAAAATACAACATTCCTGTGATCATGATGAGTACATTAACGAAAGAAGGCGCTACAGAAACAATACAATCACTGGAACTTGGAGCATTTGATTTTGTCGCCAAGCCAGATAATATTTTCAAAGTAAATTCTCAAGAAATTCGAAAAGAACTTATTGAAAAAATTATGGTAGCAACACAGTGTTGCGTAAAATATGAAGTTCCACAAAAATCAAGAGTAATACGTAAAATCGAACCATCACAAGAAGTCGTAAAACCGACTCAGCGAAAAGTATCTAATGACAAGGTATCAAAATTAGTCGCGATAGGAACATCAACAGGAGGCCCTAGAGCTCTACAGTACTTGTTGCCATATCTTCCAAAAGATATTGATGCAGGTATTGTTATTGTACAACATATGCCGCCAGGATTTACGAAGTCTTTAGCCGATCGGTTGAATAATCTTAGTCAAATTCAAGTCAAAGAAGCGGAAGACGGAGAACGGATACTAAAAGGGACTGCATATATTGCTCCAGGTGACCGCCATCTTGTGGTTAAACAAAAAGGACATGACTATGTTGTCCATCTGTCGGATGGTCCAAAGGAAGGGGCACATAAGCCTTCTGTCAATGTTATGATGACCTCTCTTAGCGATATATCAATACAGCATTTGATAGGCGTCATTATGACGGGGATGGGGGCTGATGGACGCGATGGTCTTGCTGCCCTAAAACAAAAACGCGATATTCATGTTATTGCACAAGAAGAAACGTCTTGCGTAGTATATGGGATGCCAAAAGCAATAGTGGAGGCGAATTTAGCAGACGATATCATTCCTCTTGAACAATTAGCAAAAGTAATAACAAAAAAAGTGGAGGTGCTTTAAATGGATGTATCACAATATCTCGAAATATTTATTGAAGAAGCAAAAGAACATTTACAAAACTTAAATGAAGCTTTATTGGAAATGGAAAAGTCAGATGATAATAAAGACTTGGTCAATGAGATATTTAGAGTTGCGCACACTCTAAAAGGTATGGCGGCAACAATGGGATTTAAAAAGATGACAGTGTTGACACATGATATGGAAAATGTACTGTCAGAAATACGTAATGGAAAAATCAATATATCCGCTGAGCTTTTAGATGTATTATTTCAATGTCTAGATGCTTTGGAGCAATATATTGATCAAATCATAGAGACGGGGACTGAAGGTGATAAAACAAATCAACCGATTATTGATCGTCTAAACCTTATTCTTGAAGGAAAAGATGCAAAAGCATCTCAAGAAGAAGCTCAGTCTAGTGAGAGTAAAAATACGCAAGCACCTCAGGCAGAGGCTGTCAAAGACGAACAAGAGACAACAAAACGTAAGCACAAAATGTTGTCGTTTAACGAATTTGAAAAAAATGCAATTCTAAAGGCGCAAGAAGAAAGTTATAATGTATATGGTATTACTATTGCCATTTCAGAAAGTTGCGTATTAAAATCAGCACGTGCATTTATTATTTTTAGAACACTAGAGGGATTAGGCCAAATTATAAAATCCCATCCATCGGTTCAAGATATAGAAGATGAAAAATTTGACTTGGATTTTTCGGTTTTCTTAATTTCAAGTGAAAGCCAAGACAAATTTTTAAAAGAATTAAATTCAATTGCAGAAGTTGAAGAAGTTTATGTAGATGAAATTCATCTTGAAGGAACGGTTCAAAACTTTGAAGCGAAAGAACATAAAGCGCAAGATAGTGAACAAGAAGAAGCTCAAGATGTAAAACCAAGCAAAGAAAAAGCTGATAACAAAGGACAGGCGCCAACGAAACCAAAGGCAAATAGAACCGTTCGTGTGGATATAGAACGCTTAGATAATCTGATGAACCTTGTAAGTGAGCTTATTATTGTAAAAAATGGTCTAGAGACTGTGGAAAATAATAATCAAAATATGAATGAACAAATTGAATATTTAGAGCGTATTACTACGAATCTACATGATGCCGTTATGAAAGTACGAATGGTTCCTGTGGAGCGTGTCTTTAACCGGTTCCCTCGACTTGTTCGTGACTTGGCTCGAAAACTAAATAAAAATCTTGAATTGCATATGTCAGGAGAAGAAACTGAACTTGACAGAACCGTTATTGATGAAATCGGAGATCCTTTAGTACATTTGATTCGAAACGCTTGTGACCATGGACAAGAGATGCCTGCTGAACGTAAGAATAGTGGGAAAAGTGAAATTGGAAATGTATATCTTGATGCATACCAAGATGGCAATAATGTTGTCATTGAAGTTGCAGATGATGGGAATGGAATCGATGTTGAAAAAGTTAAAGCTAAAGCACTAAAAAATGGTACAATAACAAAAGATCAGGCAGATGCTATGAGTGATCAAGATATTGTTGAACTATTGTTTAAACCAAGCTTTTCTACAGCGGAGCAAATATCTGATGTTTCTGGGCGAGGTGTAGGTCTTGATGTCGTGAAGACAAAAATCGAAGCTTTGGGAGGAGATATTGAAGTTAAAACAAAACTTGGCAAAGGATCGAAGTTTATTATTCGATTACCATTGACACTTGCTATTATCCAAGCATTGATGGTACGTTTAGAAGATGAAAAATATGCGATTCCACTAAATACCATTCAAAATATCGAAGATGTCAAAGTGGCAGATATTAAATATATTCAAAATCAAGAAGTGATTAATTTACGTGGCCATGTTATTCCAATCATTCGTTTAGATGGTCTATTAGGCATTGAAAGAGAAAGAACAGAAGAGTCTATGACGGTCGTTATTGTTAATAAAGGTGATAAGCAAGCAGGATTTGTTGTTGATGGACTTATTGGGCAACAAGAAATTGTTATTAAGACATTAGGAAAATACCTAACGAACATAAAGTTAATTGCCGGAGCGACAATCTTAGGTGATGGTGAAGTTGCGCTTATCCTAGACGTCAATTCACTAGTATAAACAGGAGGTGCAATCGGATGGAAACAAAACAAATGAAAAATGAAGATATCAAACAATTTATTGTGGTTAAATTTGGGCATGAGCAATATGGAATTAATATTCAAATTGTTCAAAATATTGTTAGAATGCCAAATATCACACGTGTTCCCAATGCTCCTGCATATATTAAAGGGGTTATTAACTTACGCGGGGAAATTATTCCTGTGATGAGTGTTCGCGTGAAGTTTGAATTGGAAGAAGATCAATTTACACATGCGACTCGAATCATTATTGTAAAAGTTGATGGCAATGCTATTGGATTAATTGTTGACGAAGTGTTAGAAGTTATACAACTCTCAGAAGCTCAAATTGAAAAAATTGTCAGTGATGCAGATGATGAAAAGTCAAAATATGTATATGCAGTGGGAAAAGTAGGAGAAGAATTAGTAACGTTGTTAAACGTAGGTTCAATCATAGGGGTTGAAGACTAAGAAAGGTGAGCGAATATGAGCAATTTGGATTATAATAGCTTAGATAGCATGCACCTAGATATTTTACGGGAAATCGGAAATATAGGTGCTGGAAATGCAACAACAGCGCTTTCTCAAATGATTAATAAGAAGATTGACATGGGGGTTCCACAAGTCAATGTATTAGAATTTAAAGAACTAGCAGAAGTGCTGGGAGGAGCAGAAAATCCTATTGTCGGCATTCTTATAGGCGTTGAAGGTCAGATTAATGGAATGATGATGTTTGTCCTTGAACAAAAATCGGCCCATAATCTTGTCAATATGCTTATGGAAAGAGACATAGACCGGTTTGAAGATTTTACGGAAATGGATTTGTCTGCTCTAAATGAAATCGGCAATATCATTGCTGGTGCCTACCTTTCATCTCTTTCGACGCTTACCAATTTAAAAATTATTGGTACAGTTCCTAATATGGCGATTGATATGGCGGGTGCAATACTAAGTGTTCCGGCAATAGAGTTTGGAAAAGTTGGTGACCGTGCACTTTTAATTCAGACAGATTTCGGTGGCGAACTTGAGCGTGTGTTCGGATATTTTATATTAATTCCCGAATTAGATTCGTATGCTGAAATTTTAAAAAGTTTAGGGATTATTTCAGATGACAATGATTAAAGTCGGAATGGCAGATTTAAATGTGTGTAAGTCACCAGATGCCCTTACTACGCTCGGTTTGGGCTCGTGTATCGGAATTATTCTCTATGATCAAAGAACAAAAGTTAGTGGACTTGCACATATTATGTTGCCGGACAGTACACAAATTAAAAAAAATGAAAATAAAGCAAAGTTTGCAGATACTGCAATTGTTGAACTCATAAAGGCAATGGAAAAAATGGGTGCAAGTAAATTACGATTAGTCTCTAAGATTGCTGGCGGAGCTCAAATGTTTTCATTTAGTGGAAATAATGATATGATGCGAATCGGAGAACGTAATGCAGAAGCGACACGAAAGATACTTCATGAATTAAATATCCCAATTCTTTCAGAAGACTGCGGGAAAAATTATGGGAGAACCATTGAGTTTTATGCAGAAACTGGAGAATTGCATATTAAGACAATAGGTAAAGAAATAAAAATTATCTAAGGCTAGGTGAAGATATGCGTATTCGTAATATAAACATAAGTTTAATGTTGATATCAGGCATAATTGTAGCAATATATAGTATTGTGTATAATTATTCGGCTATTCGAATAATAATTACAATGCTTATTGTTATGATTTTATTTTTTATCATTGGAACGATAATACAATCTCTATTAAATACTATTATTGAAAAAAACACCTTGGAACAAACAAAAGGAATAAATAAAGAATTAGATGAGGAAGTCAAAGAATTAGAAAATATTACTCCTGATCCTGAGCAAGAAAAAGAGTAGGAATAACATAAGGAGGATAGTATGAATGATGCAGCAAAAAATCGATTATGGGAACAATATTCTAAAAATAAAAATCCACAAATTAAAGAACAACTGATTATTGAATATGCGGGACTGGTTAAACTAGTGGCGGGGCGCTTGAGCATGTATCTTGGGAATAATGTAGAGTTTGATGACTTGACAGGATATGGGGTATTTGGGCTAATTGATGCCATTGATAAGTTTGATTACTCGAAAGGGATTAAGTTCGAGACGTATGCATCATTAAGAATACGCGGGTCCATTTTAGATAATATACGAAAAATGGATTGGATACCAAGATCGATTCGTAAAAAGCAAAAAATGATTGAAGCAGCAAAATTAAAAATAGAAAACGATTCAGAAGAAAGTATTACAGACAGTCTCATAGCAGAAGAACTAGAGATATCTGTTGAAGAATTATATAAATGGCAAGATCAAACGAAAGCACTGAATCTATCCTCGCTGGAAGAATTTGTAGAGCAAGGTGGCGAAGTAACATCGGATAAAGTGATGACAAAAAGATTTGATCAACCGGAGAAAGCACTTGAAGAAGAAGAAATGAAAAAAATACTGATAAAAGCGATTGAAGGACTTACAGAGAAAGAACGAAAGGTCATTACATTGTACTATTATGAAGAATTGACCTTGAAAGAGATTTCTCTCATAATGGAAGTATCAGAATCGCGAATCAGTCAATTACATACACGTTCATTAAAAAAAATGAAAGAAGTCTTAGGCGAGGATGTGGAGATATTCCAAACATGACGATATAATATATATCAATATAAAGTTCACTGGAGGTTTTACAATGAGCAATACAGCGTTTGATGGATACTATACAGTTATTGAAAAGACAGATGGTCACTATCTTGAGATATATGCACCCGTTGACGAAGGTAAGCCCGTAAATATAGAAACGATTAAAGATGAACTACGAAAAAGTGGAATGCGAAATGTTGACTATGAGCAACTTCAAGAAGAGATTAATTCCATGGAAGAAAAACTTGTGATTAAAATTTCGGACGCTGAAGATTTAGCCGAGATTAACGGAAAGCAAAATTCATATCGAATTGAAGTAACCGATAATTGGATGGAAGCATATATCACATTTTATCCTGATGCAGATACAGATAAGATTCCTCTAAATGATGTATTAGATGAGTTGGGACAACGTGGCATTAAGCATGGAGTCAAACTTGAGTATTTGGAAGAAGTACTGAAGAATCATGAATATAATATTTCGTATGTAATTGCTAGAGGAGATGACGTCATTCCGGCAACACCAGGAAAAATAGAGGTTTTCTTTAAAACCAATACGGATATGAAACCGGAAGTCGATACCAATGGAAATGTTAACTTTCATAAGCTAAGTGTTATAAGCTTAGTTAAGGAGGGAGACCTACTTGCGCGTCTTATACAAACTCAACCAGGTATAGCTGGGATTAATATTAAAGGTCAAGAAATTTTGCCTGCAAAAGGGAAGCCAATACGTATTCGTTATGGGAAAAACACACGTATTAATGAAGAAAAAACAGAATTATATGCAGATAAAAGTGGACTTGTGAAAGTCGTCGATGAAAAAATTATTGTTAACAATATTTATGAAGTTGCGGGTAATGTGGGAAGTTCAACAGGGGATATAACCTTTGATGGATCTATTGTTGTACATGGAAATGTGATAACAGGTTTTCGGGTTGAAGCGACAGAAGACATCGAAGTTATGGGTGGTGTTGAAGGCGCAACAATACTTGCAGGAGGTATGATAACACTCCATAGTGGGATTCAAGGAATGGGAAAAAGTAATATTCAATGTGGTGGCGACTTGCATACAAAATTTATTGAACAAGCAGATGTAGCGTGTGGAGGAAATATCTATAGTGAAGCTATCCTACATAGTAAGGTGTCTTGTAAAGGTGAGATTATAGTTGATGGAAAAAAAGGAATGATCTCAGGTGGAAATGTACGTGCAGGACAATTGGTCTCAAGTCGAATCTTAGGTTCCCATATGGGTACGGTAACAGAAGTTGAGGTGGGAATTGATCCGGCGTTACTTGAAGAATATAATGAACTACGTAAAGGTTTAGGAAAGATAAAAGAGGAAGCACAAAACCTTGAAAAGGTAATTTTACTCTTGAATAAACGTAAAGAAATGACTGGCGAACTGGATGAAGAAAAGGCGGAAATGTATAAATCAGCAGTTCGTAATAAAGTGTTTTTGACGAATAAGATTACAAAAAATGAACGTCGAATTCAAGAATTAAAAGAAGAAGTAGAACACAGAAATTCAGGCTTAGTCAAAGTATCTGGAAATGTATATCCAGGTGTAAGAATTGGTATAGGAAATGTATATTACTTTGTTAAAGAGGAAGTAAAATATGCAGCGTTTTACAAAGATGGTGTTGATGTTCGCATGCGGGCATTATAGAATACGACGGGTAAGGAGTTGATGATATGTCCATAAGACCTTTAGACATGCAAGTTATGGTACCTAAACTTCAAGAAGTATCTCAAATTAAACATGCACAAAATCAGCGGTCAAATCTTGAGCAAAACCATCTTGCTTCTCAAAATGAAAAAAATGTACAACACAATCAACAAAGTGTTGTAAAATCTTTTGAGGACCAAAAAGCAGACCAAGAAGCGGATGCAAAAGAAGAAGGAAAAAACACATATGGATATCAACCACCAAACAAAAAGCAAAAGCAGAAAAAAGAAAAGAAAAAACCAAAAAGCTATCATAAGATTGATGTACGCATATAGTGAGGAGACGTGATGACAAGTTTTGACGGTTTACTATTTACATTAATTTCCATTGGTGGTTTGTTGATTGTAATTAGTTTTTTTGCCATACGTAGCAATAAAAAACAGGGCATAAAAAATGTGCAGAGTGCTTCTGAACAAGAGGAATCCACCTATGATGAAGTTCGCAACAAGATATTAGAATTAAATGAATACGGAGAATATCTAAAGAGTGAACTTGACGGAAAACATAAGGAACTTTTGTTCTTATATCAAATGCTTAATGAAAAAGATAAAGAGCTTCGAGAAAAAAATCAACATGCTCAAACAACATTGACAGAGCAAGTGACAGAACATGTGCCAGGGCAAGCGCCAGAGCATGTGACAAAGCAAGTGGCAGATATAAATCAGGAAAATGTAGAACAAGAAGAATTTGAACAAGATGAGATTGAGCGATATAGAGATATGCAGTACAATAAAAAAATTATTGAATTATCCATATCCGGATATTCAAATCAAGAAATTGCACGACAGTTAAATATTGGAACAGGACAAGTTGAGTTAGTGTTAAATTTATTCAAATAAGGGCAAAAGGGATGAATGTATGAAGAAGGATAATGTTTTATGGTTGATTCAAGGGATAGGTATGGGACTGGTTTTAGCAGGTATAATCCTATTGATTTGGAAAGAGCCATTGGCAAAAAGTTTTCAAGACAACATATCCACAGAAACCATTAAAGAACGCGCTGAAGCACTAGGAATGATCCCTTTAAGTAAAATGGAAGATGTTTACCTTTCTGACGAAACGGTCATTGAAAAAGCAAAAGAGTTAGGGATGGAATTTATTGATTAAAAACTACTTGTGTTTTTTAGAGGTATGTGGTAAACTATCAGATGGGTAAAAAAGCACATATGATGATTTTTGGTAGGGTGCCGAATCGGTTTGCCAAGAAGAAGAGTTATATGGAAGAAGATAACCAATGGAGGTAGAAAAATGAGTGTTATTTCAATGAAACAATTATTAGAAGCAGGTGTTCACTTTGGACATCAAACAAGACGATGGAATCCTAAGATGGCTGAGTATATTTATACTGAGCGTAATGGAATCTATATCATCGACTTACAACAAACAACAAAGCTAATTGATAAAGCTTATGATGTTGTTAAAGAAGTTGTTGCAGAAGGTGGAAAAGTTCTTTTTGTAGGAACAAAAAAACAAGCTCAAGAAGCAATTCAAAAAGAAGCTGAGCGTTGTGGAATGTTCTATGTTAACAACAGATGGTTAGGTGGTATGTTAACAAACTTCGATACAATTCAAAGCCGAATCAATCGTCTTAAAGAAATTGAAAAAATGGAAGAAGACGGTACATTTGACGTGTTACCTAAAAAAGAAGTTATTGGCTTACGTCTTGAAATGGAAAAACTCGAGAAAAACCTTGGTGGAATCAAAGAAATGAATGGTGTACCAGACCTTATCTTTATCGTTGATCCTAAGAATGAGCGAATCACAATTCAAGAAGCGCATATCCTTGGCATTCCTCTTATCGGTATCGTAGATACAAACTGTGATCCAGAAGAGATTGATTATGTAATTCCTGGTAATGATGATGCAATTCGTGCGGTTAAGCTTATTACTTCAACAATGGCTAATGCTGTTATCGAAGCAAATCAAGGTGCACAAATGAATGTTGATGAAGAGGCAGAAGTACCAGCTGAATAAGTTCATAACATTTGATATCAGGTTATGTATAATATAAAACTGAATGCTTCAACATATGTTGAAGCATTTTTAATACACATTATGTTTTTAATGGATTTTAATGAATATTAATGAATATATATGGAGGTAATGATTATGGCAGTAACAGCAGCATTAGTAAAAGAATTACGTGAAAGAACAGGCGCCGGAATGCTTGATTGTAAAAAAGCATTAACTGAGACTGACGGAAATATTGAACAATCAATTGAAGTATTACGTGAAAAAGGACTTGCAAAAGCAGCAAAAAAAGCTGGCCGTGTTGCAGCAGAAGGTATGGTTGCGGCGAAAGTATCTGATGATCATAAATCAGCAGTTCTTGTTGAAGTTAACTCTGAAACAGACTTTGTAGCAAAAAATGAGAAGTTCCAAGTATATGTTGGACAAGTTGCTGATCAAGCAATGAAAACGACTGCAGCAGACATTGATGCTTTCTTGGCAGAACAATGGATTGCAGATGAATCAAAAACAGTTCAAGATGAACTTAATGCTCAAATCGCAGTAATCGGGGAAAAACTTAGCATTCGTCGTTTTGAAAAAGTAACAATCGACAATGGTGTAGTTGCTTCTTATATTCATGCTGGCGGAAAAATTGGGGTATTAGTTGAAGCTGAAACAGATGTTGTAAATGATGATGTTCAAGAGGCACTTCGTAATGTTGCTATGCAAATTGCAGCGTTGCCACCAGTATACCTTAGCCGTGATGAAGTTGATGCTGATTACATTGAATCAGAAAAAAATATTCTTAAACAACAAGCAATTAATGAAAATCCGGACAAGCCAGAAAATATCATTGACAAAATGATTATCGGACGTTTAAATAAGCAATTAAAAGAAGTTTGTCTTCTTGATCAAACTTACGTAAAAGACAGTGACTTAACAGTGCAAAAGTACATTGATCAAGTTGGCAAGAATGCTGGTACATCAATTACATTAAAATCTTATGTACGGTTTGAAACAGGCGAAGGTATTGAAAAGAAAGAAGAAAACTTCGCTGAAGAAGTTGCTAAACAAATGCAACAATAATTTGAACTGAAATTGTTGTCTTAGAGGAAGCACCTTGGTGTTTCCTTTAATTTTATCTAGTAATATTGTAGGAATTATGATAAATTATAAATGTGAGGTGTACGATGGAAAAGACCCAAAAAGTGTTATTAAAATTAAGTGGAGAAGCCCTTTCAGGAGAGGCTGGAAAAAGCTTTTCTGAAAAAAATGTACTTGAAGTTGCAAGACAGGTGAAAGAACTCGTAGCCAAAGGTATTCAAGTTGGTATTGTTATCGGAGGCGGAAATTTTTGGCGAGGTCGGACCAGTGAAAATATGGACCGAACAAAAGCTGACCAAATTGGAATGTTGGCAACGGTTATGAATTGTCTATATGCAGCTGAAGTCTTTAGAACCCTTGACTTAAAAACACTTGTAATGACTCCTTTTAAAGTAGGGCAGATGACAGTAGAATTTGACAAAGACTTATGTATGGAAAAACAAGAAGAAGGGGTTGTCACTTTTTTTGCCGGAGGCTTAGGTCATCCATATTTTTCAACGGACACAGCAGCAGCATTACGTGCAATTGAAACAGAATGTGATATAATATTATTAGCAAAGAATATTGATGGTGTCTATGACTCAGATCCGAACACAAATGCAAATGCTACTAAATATGATCGCATTTCGTTAAAAGAAGTAATTGACCAAGAGTTGCAGGTTATGGATTTAACAGCAGCAATCATGTGCTTAGAGCATAAAATCAATATGAAAGTTTTCTATCTGAATGATCAAGATAGTATTATCAACGCAATGAACGGTCAAAATAAGGGTACTTTAGTATACGTATAATTTAGGAGGATATTTATGGAGACAGTATTAAAAGAATATCAAGGAAAAATGGAAAAAACAATCCATGTGCTTGAGGAGGAATTTAATAGCATTCGTGCTGGTCGTGCAAACCCTCATGTACTTGATCAAATCAAAGTAGATTATTATGGACAACCATCATCGTTAAATCAAGTGGGTAACATTAGTGTTCCAGAGCCACGTTTACTACAGATTCAACCATGGGACAAGACAATGTTGGCGGAAATTGAAAAAGCAATTAATATGTCAGACATCGGTATACATCCTCAAAATGATGGAACATGCATTCGTCTATCTTTTCCGGAATTGACTGAAGAACGACGTAAAGAATTGACAAAAGACGTGAAGAAAAAAGGTGAAGATGCAAAAATTGCTATTCGAAATGTTCGAAGAGATGCAAATGATCACTTTAAGCGTGAAGAAAAAGCAAGCAACATTACAGAAGATGATTTAAAAGAACTTGAAGATAAGGTTCAAACACTTACCGATAAATTTATCAAAAAAATTGATGACCATGTTGCAAAGAAAAGCGAAGAAATCTTAAAAGTATAAAAGAAGCCCCTCGAAAGAGGGGATATTACTTATGTTCTAGAGGTGAGAAGATGGTGCCAAAACATATTGCATTAATTATGGATGGGAACGGACGCTGGGCAAAGTCAAAGGGCAAGCCCCGTACGTTTGGTCACAAACAAGGGAGCGAAACACTAAAGCAAATTTGTAAAGATGCGTATGACCTCGGAATTAAATACGTTACAGTTTACGCTTTTTCAACAGAAAACTGGCGACGTTCAAAAGAAGAGGTTTCTTTTTTAATGGGTTTATTGCGGCAGTATTTAAAAGAAAGTATACGAAATTCTCAAGAAAACAATATGCGTGTTCGTGTAATTGGACGACGAAGTGACTTAGATGATGATATTGTTCAAGCTATAGAAGCTTTGGAAGATGCCTCAAAAGATTTTGATGGGCTACAACTACAAATTGCACTTAACTATGGTGGAAGAGATGAGATCTTACGTGGTGTACACGGTGTGTTTCAACACCTTATTGATGCAGATGCGACGCAAGAGGTTTCAAAAAAAGATTTATTACTAGCAATGCAAGAATTGGATGAAGATAAATTTGCATACTATTTGGATACAGTAGGAATTCCTGATCCTGAACTATTGATTCGAACGAGCGGTGAACTGCGTACAAGCAACTTCTTGCTCTGGCAATTGGCTTACACGGAGTTTTATATTTCCGATGTATTATGGCCGGATTTTAATAAGGCAGAGTTAATAAAAGCTATTGATGCATATAATCGAAGAGAACGACGATTTGGAGGGGCCAAAAAATGAAGACACGTATATTATCTGCAATAGTTGCACTGCCTATTGTTATTTTGCCCCTTTATTTTGGGGGTTGGTTGACTACAGCCTTGATCTTGATTGCAATTTCCATTGGATTGTGGGAATTTAATCGGGCATTTAAGATGAATGAACGATTTATTTATGGGCTTCAACTTGTGATGACAGTAGGACTTTTTATTTTACAGCAACAACAGCGCTTGGAATATGTGTTCGTAAGCTTGGTTTTAATGGTTATATTACCTTTTATTTATTATATTGTATGCTATCCAAAAGTTGAACTGCAAACAATTTTTATTGGAATGATTGGATACTTATATATATCCGTTATGATGAGTCACATTGTCCTGGTTCGTAATATGGAACAATATGGGCATATTCTTATATGGCTAATATTACTTATATCTTTTGGAAGTGATACATTTGCCTATTTTTCAGGTGTCTTTTTAGGGAAACATAAGTTAGCCCCAAAATTAAGCCCGAATAAAACTATTGAAGGTGCCATTGGAGGAATTCTCGGTTCGGGGATTTTAACGACACTGTATACCTTCTTTTTATCATATACAAATACAGATATCAAAATGCATCATTTTATCGGATTTGCATTAATGGGTGTCATAGGGTCGATTTTTGGACAGTTTGGAGATATGGCTGCTTCTGCAATGAAAAGAGTGACAAAAATTAAAGACTTCGGTACACTAATCCCGGGACATGGAGGGATTGTTGACCGTATGGATAGTATTATTTTTGTTGCGCCGTTTGTGTATTATGCATCAATGCTAATTTTATCCATGTAAATGCACTGGATTATATGTTATCCGAATAGACATTACATAGGAATTATAGGATAAAGAAGATGAGGTAAAGATGAGAAAAAAAATTGGAATACTAGGCTCAACAGGTTCTATTGGTGTACAAACGCTTGAAGTCATTGATTTACATGATGCGTTTGAAGTGGTTGCATTAACGGCAAATACCAATGTGGATCGGTTGTTTGAGCAATGTCAAAAATATAAACCAAAGCTTGTATCCGTTATGGAGTTTGAAAGTTATAAAAAGCTATGTCAACGACTAGAGCAAGAGAGCGATTTGGATATTGAGGTTCTTCACGGTATGGAAGGATTGATTGCGGCTGCAACACATCAAGAGATAGATATTTTGGTGACGGCAGTTGTTGGAATGATAGGGTTGGTCCCAACAATTGAAGCGATAAAAGCGCATAAAACAATAGCTCTAGCTAACAAGGAAACACTAGTAACAGCAGGTGAAATCATTATGCCTTTGGCAAAGTCCAATAAGGTGGATATTTTACCGGTTGACAGTGAACATTCTGCAATTTATCAAGCGTTACAGGGAAATTCATATACAAAGATTGAAAAAATAATTTTGACAGCTTCAGGAGGTCCTTTTCGAGGAAAGGACAGCCAGGCATTGAAAAAAATGTCTGTTGAAGAAGCATTAAAGCATCCGAATTGGGAGATGGGTGCCAAAATTACGATTGATTCGTCAACTATGATGAATAAAGGGCTTGAGGTTATTGAAGCAAAGTGGCTATTTGATGTCAAGCCGGAACAAATTGAAGTTATCGTTCACCCGGAAAGTATTGTGCATTCGATGGTGCAATACATTGATGGTTCGGTTTTGGCACAACTTGGCGTGCCGGATATGCGATTGCCTATACAATATGCATTATTTGAAACGCAACGAGAATCAATGCCTTATGAACGATTGGATCTAATAAAATTACAGCATTTAACATTTGAAAAACCGGACATGGATACATTTCGATGCTTAAAATTAGCATATATAGCGTTAGAATATGGAGGCGTAATACCAACGGTTCTTAATGCGGCTAATGAGTATATTGTATCTATGTGTTTAAATAGAAAAATTCAATATTATAAAATTGCCGAGTACATAGAAGAAGTCATGAATGCATATATTAAAGAGTGCTATGATTCTAAGTTAGAATTGACATTAGAACAGATTTTAGATGCCCAAAAGTGGGTGGAAGATTATATTGAAAGCAGGTGGCATACATGAGTATTATTTTAGCATTATTTGTCTTTAGTTTTATTGTTTTTGTTCATGAATTTGGACATTATATATTTGCCCGACGAGGTGGCATTGCGGTGGAAGAATTTGCAATAGGGATGGGACCTAAGCTTTTTGGGTTTGAAAGAAAAGGAACACAATGGACAATTCGTTTGCTTCCCATTGGTGGATTTTGCCGTATGCATGGCGAAGATGGACAAGACAGCCAAGAAATTGAAGATACAGAAAATAAAAAGGAACTCAATGGGGGCGCATTTTACGAGAAATCGGTGGGTGTGAGGATTTCGACTATTTTTGGTGGCCCTTTATTTAATTTCATATTAGCGTTATTGTTTTCGTTTATTTATATCGGAATGACTACAACATATTCTAATGTGATAAGTGAAGTTCCCGAACAATTACCGGCATATGAGGCTGGGATTCGCCCGGGAGATGAAATTATATCCATTGATGGACATCGGATTCTACGATCAACAGAAGCTAGAATTTATATAAATATGCCGGCAGGAGATCCTCTAGATGTCAAGGTTCGACGTACTGAAAATGGAGATAAGAAAACACTGAATTTTACAGTTATTCCCCATGTAATCGAGCTGGATGAGACGGTCCCTCCAGAAGAAAGTGACAACTATTATGTCATCGGGGTCAACTATGAAAAAGTATCTAAAAATATATTGACAATTATAAAATATGGTGTATTAGAAGCAGCTTCTTGGATTAAAATCGTATTTTATTCTTTAGGTTTACTTGTTACAGGAGAAGTTTCTATGACCGCATTATCAGGTCCGGTGGCTATTGTTGATGAATTTAGTACAGGATATGAAGCGAGTTTAGCATATGGTATAAAAGCCGTTATTTCAAATATTGCATTTTTCATTGTATTATTAAGTGCAAACTTAGGTGTAATGAACTTATTGCCGATTCCGGCCTTAGATGGCGGACGTTTAATTTTTCTCTTAATAGAAGGGGTGCGTGGAAAGCCGTTAGCTCCGGATAAAGAAGGATTTGTACATTTTATCGGTTTTGCTTTATTGATGTTGTTGATGGTCTTCGTGTTATTTAACGATATTCAGCGGTTGTTTAATTAAGAGTTGTCGGGAGGCTGATTCAAGTGGTTTTAAGAGATGAAACACGAAAAATTAAAATTGGTGATAAATATATTGGTGGAGGAAGTCCTATAGCTATTCAAAGTATGACCAACACCAAAACAGAAGATGTTGAAAAAACGGTGGCTCAAATTATTGCGCTTGAAGAAGCGGGATGTGATATTGTGCGAGTGGCAGTGCCAACAATGGAAGCGGCACAAGCGATTTCAAAAATTAAAGCTCAGATTCATATACCCCTTGTCGCCGATATTCATTTTGACTATCGATTAGCCCTTGAATGTGTTCGCCGTGGCATTGATAAAATCCGTATCAATCCCGGAAATATTGGGAGCCAAGAGCGCATTAAGGAAGTGGTTGATGCGTGTAGGGAACACAAAATACCGATTCGAATTGGGGTAAATGGCGGGTCCCTCGAAAAACATATCCTAGAAAAGTATAAGCACCCAACGGCAGAGGCACTTGTGGAAAGTGCTTTGTATCATGTTCGAATTTTGGAGTCAATGGATTTTTATGATATAGCCATTTCAATTAAATCATCGGATGTATTGACAGCTGTAGAAGCTTATGAACGGATGGCGGATGCAGTAAGTTATCCGCTACATTTGGGTATTACAGAAGCTGGAACTAGAGAAAGTGGAACCATCAAATCTTCAGTTGGTTTAGGGATTATGCTTTCAAAAGGGATTGGAGATACATTAAGAGTCTCCTTAACTAGTGACCCGGTAGATGAAATTCACGTAGCAAGAAAAATATTACAAAGTTTAAACCTATATCCTAGTCAGATTGAATTTATCTCTTGTCCAACATGTGGACGAACTTCAATCGACCTCATACGCATAGCCAGTGAAGTGGAAGAACGACTGGCTCATATTAAGGCGCCAATCAAAGTGGCAGTTATGGGATGTGCAGTTAATGGACCAGGAGAAGCTAGAGAAGCTGATATTGGTATTGCTGGTGGCAATGGTGTGGGTCTGATTTTTAAAAAAGGAAAAATCATAGGAAAAGTTCCAGAGGAGGAACTGGTGGAGGCGTTAATTAAAGAAATTAATTTAATGATTGACAAAGAATAAGAAGGTGAACCTAGTGCGGAAAAATTTATTTGATGTATTTGAAGGATTGATGGTAAGTCCAGAAAGTCAAAGTTATGTAAAAGATGCAATGGTTTCTTCAATTGTGATGAATAAAGAGCAAGGGACAGTCAGTATTTCCCTTGCTCTCACTACGATTATCCCTGCACAATATATTGAACACTTAGAAGAAGCCGTTTATCGCCATTTGGGTTATCCTGAAGGGATAGCAATTCATATTAATGAATCCTATCAATTAAATTATGAATTATCCTTAAAAGATTTGTATAAAGCATTTGAAGAAGGGCTGTTATATAACCTTAAAAAGATCAACCCAGTTGGTGCCGCAGTTATTCGCAGTTCCCAAGTAGATATTGGTGAAGCTGACCTAGTGTATCAGGTGAATAAGACAGGATATCAATATATTAAGGATTTAAGTTTTGATGAAAAAATTGCAGTAATGTTTAAGCAGAAATTTGACCGAAGGATTGATATAGAAATCCTTGAAGATGATGCGAATAGCCATATGTATCAAGAATTTATTCGCAATCGGGACTTAGAACAAAAGAATTTATTGAAAAAAAGGGAACGACATCTTCATATCGAAGAAAAAATAGTCATTCAAGAAGAAGATATTACCCAAGAGACATACGAAAATTTAATTCTAGGAAAAAAACCTATTGTTGGTGAAGTATTAAAATTAAAAAATTTTGATGAAGACACGACATATGCAAATATTGATGTTCAAGTCATTAGCAAACCCGATGCAAGGGAGCTGCGCGGGGGTAAGATGATTATGAAGTTTGATGTGACCGACTTTACGGACTCGATATCGGCAAAAGTTTTCGTGGAAAAGGATGACTATCCGCGCGTCGAGGCTAATGTGAAGAAAAATAGTACACTTCGTATACGTGGACTATACAAATATGATGATTACGATCGTGCCAGAGTTTTTTTTGTCAATACAATCGAAACCATTGAAGCCAATCTTAAGATACAACGTAAGGATAATGCCAAAGAAAAACGTGTTGAGCTACACCTACATACGCAAATGAGTGATATGGATGGGGTGATGAGTGTCAAAGACGGTATTAATCAGGCGATTGCATGGGGACACAAAGCCATAGCTATTACCGATCACGGTGTAGTACAAGGATATACAGATGCCTTTCATTGTGTACACGATGACAATATAAAGGTGCTCTATGGTGTTGAAGCTTATTTGATTGATGATCAAAAACCTGTAGGTTATCATCTGGATAATCGTTCCTTTGATGATGTGTTGATTGTTTTTGATATCGAGACAACAGGACTTCGGGCTCAGAAAGATCAGTTCACGGAGATTGGTGCTGTCAAAATAAAAAATGGAAAGATTGTCGATCGATTTTCTGAATTTGTCAATCCGGGTGTGTCGATACCTCAACATATTCAAGAATTGACCCATATAACTAATGATACGGTAAAAGATGCACCACCGATTGAAGTTGTATTGCCTCAGTTTGTTGAATTTTGTGAAGGGGGAATTCTTGTTGCGCAAAATGCAGACTTTGATATGAGTTTTATTATTCATGCAATGCGTAACCTGGGCATTGACGAGCAGTTTACATATATAGATACCCTAGAAATTGCTCGGCGCTTGTTTCCGGATTTGAAAAATTATCGTCTTAATACACTGGCGGAAGCTCTTGAAGTCAGACTAGTGCAGCACCACCGTGCTGTGTACGATGCAGAGGCGACCGCAGGAATTTTGATTAAACTGATAGATATTCTTCGAAGTAAGGGTGTTGAACGAATGAAGGATTTTCACACCTTCGAAAAACAATACTTTGCAAGTTATAAGAAGTTAAGGCCATCACATGCGATAATTTTGTGCAAAAATAGAGAAGGGCTTAGAAATATGTATAAACTCATCTCTTATTCTCATACAGAAACTTTTTTCAAGCGTCCGTTGATTAGCAAAACAATGCTTGATAAACATCGTGAAGGGCTTGTATTAGGCTCGGCGTGCGAGGCGGGTGAGTTGTATCCGCTTGTACTTGAAGGGCGCTCAGATG
>AYRG01000100.1_pt1 | contig 26002 bp, 24 predicted proteins | sample 183771 | NCBI WGS metagenome assembly AYRG01 (sample SAMN02391472, study PRJNA226580) | bioreactor metagenome | isolation source: day 33 sample from continuous culture bioreactor with low C:N ratio... | place: Germany: Bremen
ATAAAGGCAAACTTACTGAAAAGTAAGGACGCAAAACTATAGGGCCTTCCAATAGGATGGCAGCCAGTTTCCAAAGAGAATGTTTTGTTTTCGATTATTCGATTGGACTTAGGAGGTCTTTTATGAAGCGGTTTTTAGTAGCGATTTTAGTTTTATTTATGTCAATGAATATTGTGAGCTTACCAGTAGAAGCAGGCACCGACGTGAACTTACAAGTTGCAGAATATATTATGTCCTGGCAGTTAGATAATGGTGGTTGGTCAAAAGATAATCCGGATATGTTTACTCGATACTGGGATGGAACAGAAAAGAAAGCAAAATACTATCAACGTGATGGAGTTACTCCACTTGGAACGATTGATAATGATGCAACAGTTACACAAATCGAATATTTAGCAGCAGTATACAATACAACACGTAATGAAAAAGTGAAGGCATCAATCCTTAAAGGGTTTGACTTTTTACTAAAAATGCAATACCCAACAGGTGGTTTTCCACAAGTTTACCCAGAACAACAAGCTTCTGTATCCTTATATGAAAATGATGCAACATTCAATGATGATGCAACAGTAAATGTTCTTAATTTATATAAAAAGGTTTTAGACAAAAATAGTGAGTATAACAACGGATTGATTAGCACGATATTGTATAATCAAATCAAGAATTCTTTTGATCGTGGTGTTGACTTTATATTAAAAGCGCAAGTTGAAGTCAATGGAGTTAAAACTGTATGGGGTGGACAACATGATCCTTATACATACAAAACAACTCAAGGCCGTTCCTTTGAACCATTGTCTTTGATTAGTCAAGAATCTGCAAAAATCGTAGAATTTTTAGAATCATTAAACAGTTCAGACCCTGAAATCAAACGAAGTATTTTATCAGCAAAGATTTGGTTCCATGAAACTGTTTTAGAAGATGTGAAATATGTACGTGATGGTGTTAATGGAGAGTATTTCATTGATTCTCCGGGAACAAGAACATGGTATCGTTTTTATGAAATAGGAACAAATAACGGATTATTTGGTGATAGAGACGGCTCAGTAGCATACAGCATTTATGATATTAGTACTGAAAGAGCACTCGGCTATGGATGGGCAGGAACTTGGGGCAAAACAATCTACTATGCGGCATCTGCTAACGATTATATGAGAGAGTTAGTTGCATTAAGCCCAGGTGTTGAAGAACCGAAAGAAGAGGTTAATGACGATCGTTTTTTTAGCCAAGGTGAGTGGATAGCAAGAGGTAACAGTTATATTGATGAAAATGGTTTTCACTTTATAGAGAGTGGTGAAGACACTATTCAGTCACCAGTACTTACATCAGTTAACCAAGGTGATAAAATCACCATAGAGATGGAAATAACACAAACAAATAGAGAATCTAGTATATTAGTTATGAACAATGAAGGATTACGTTCTCAAAATTCAGAATGGCAAATTGGTTATGCAACGAAAACACGTATAATGAATTTTGATGTAAACGCAGATTTTGCCGAGTCAGATAAATTTGTAGCATTTAAAATTGACGGTGGAGTGAATGGAGAATCGATTGATGTTGGACATATTGATATCTATGTCAATGGTGAAAAACAACTTTTTACTACTGAAGAACCAGTAATCGAAGAACCAGTGATTGAAGAGCCAGTGATTGAAGAACCGGTAATCGAAGAACCGGTAATCGAAGAACCAGTAATCGAAGAACCAATCATCGAAGAACCTTCATATCCGGCAAGTGCCATTGTATTTACACAAGGCACGAATAATACATATGTTTATGATAACTTTGATGCAGTAAATATTGGCGATACAGTTATTATTGATTTGGATATTATTGAAGCAAATACTGCCGATGGAAAGCTTGTATTAAATAATAAAGGTTTACGAAGTGATAAATCAGAATGGGTCATTGGAAATGGAGTAAAATCACGACATATTGAGTTTACAGTAACAAAAGAATTTAGTAGTAGTGAACAATTTTTGGAGCTAGCTTTTATTGGTGGACAAACAGAAGACACACTTGTTATTGATAATCTTAACGTGACTTTTGATCGAGTGGTGATTGAAGAGCCAGTAATTGAAGAGCCAGTAATTGAAGAGCCAGTGATTGAAGAACCAGTAATTGAAGAACCAGTAATTGAAGAGCCAGTGATCGAAGAGCCAGTGATTGAAGAGCCAGTGATCGAAGAGCCAGTGATCGAAGAGCCAGTGATTGAAGAGCCAGTGATTGAAGAACCAGTCATCGAAGAACCTTCATATCCATCAAGTGCTATTGTGTTTACAGATGGAAGTGACGATACATATATCTATGATGCATTTGATACGGTGAATGTAGGCGATACAGTCATTATTGACCTAGATATTATTGCAGCAGACACAGTTGATGGAAAGCTTGTCTTAGATAATAAAGGTTTACGAAGTGATAAGTCAGAATGGGTTATTGGAAATGGAATAAAATCACGACATGTTGAGTTTACAGTGACAGAAGAGTTTAACAGTAGTGACCAATACTTAGCATTAATCTTTGTTGGTGGACAACCGGAAGATACCTTGGTCATTGACAACTTTGAGGTGACTTTTGATCGAGTAGTGATTGAAGAGCCAGTGATTGAAGAGCCAGTGATTGAAGAACCAGTCATCGAAGAGCCGGAAGAAGATCCAGGTGTTAGTAGTTTCTCCGCTCGAAATATTGAATTTATTCAAGGGTCAGATGAAACCTTTGAAACAATTGATTTAACAGCAGCGCAACCAGGTGATACGGTTGTTGTAAAAATCACAATTGGAAGTACTGAGCGTGAGTTAAGTGAATTGTACCTAAACAACACAGGTCTAAGAGAAGGAACAGACTTATGGAAAATTGGCCATGGTGTAAAAACAAAAACATTTGATTTTGTAATAAATGTTGATGATTTAAGAGATTCTGATAAATTCTTGGAATTTATTATTGCCGATGGACAAGCTGGTGAAAGTATTTTTGTAGAAAGAATTGAAGTAACAATTAACTAAATAACAATCGTCAAAAGCCTACCAATTCATTGGTAGGCTTTTTCTTTACTTATAGAAATGAATGTGCTAATCTTAAATTATAAACCGATGGGTAGAAATGAGGGATATTTATGAATAAACGCAAAACAATATTGACGATTGTCTTTAGTTTTATCGGAGCGCTTCTTCTTATTATTATATTAACTTTTATATTTTCAAATACGAATAATATAGAAGGATCAGACAATAAAAAAAGTGAAAACCTTAATGAAGAAAAGATAGTTAGTGACTATCAAGATACCACAGCAGACAATGGGCTGACTTCGGATGTGGAAGTTCCTGTAGACAATACAATATCACCAAGTGAAAAGCCTGAAAAAGTTGAAGAAGATATAAGAATGTTTTTGTTCTTGGGTATTGACCGTACAGAAGAAAGAGATTCACAATATAGTATTTATCGTGCAGATAGTATTTCGGTTTTGCGAGTGGATGTGGCCAATGGATGGGCAAAAGTCTTGTCTATACCTAGGGACACATATACCTATTTACCGATTAGGGAAAAAAATGATAAAATTAACCATGCGTACGCATTTGGGACATTAAAAGGGCGAGCAGAAGTGAGTATGGTAGAAGCGGTTAATTTATTACTGGAAGAAGAAGAAATGCGTAAATATTTTACCCTTGAGATGGAACCGATTGCAACAATTGTAGATCAAATTGGGGGCGTATGGATTGATGTTGAAGTAGATATGCATTCACATGGAGCAGATTTGTCAAAGGGATATCAAAAACTCGATGGAGAAGAAGCCTTTGATTATGTACACTGGCGATATTCAGGTGATGGTGATATCGGGCGTATACGACGACAACAACAATTTGCAGTAGCACTCCTTAAAAAATTATCAGAAGAGTATAGTGATACAGATCTTACAAAATTCTTTATAAACAACAGTGAATATACAAATACGAACATACATGTTAACGAATTAGCAGAAGTGACGCTTGCTTTATCCAAAATTGAAGATATAGAATTTAAAACTTTGCAAGGAAGCTCTATAAAAATAGATGGAATATATTATTGGAAATTAGATGAGGACGAACTAGAAGAAGCGCTGACATGGTTTTATGACAATAAACAAATATAGGGAGAGAGGATAAAGAAATGCAGAAAATTTTAGTAACAGGTGCGGTAGGCTTTATTGGGTTTCACTTATCGAAGCTTTTATGTAAGCAAGGATTTGAAGTTGTAGGTATTGATAATATCAATGACTACTATGATACGGCACTAAAGCAAGGGCGACTGGATATATTACTAGAAATTGAACAGTTTAGATTTGTAAAGATGGATGTAACAGATGAGGTGGCTATTAATACACTTTTTATGGAGGAAGGATTTGATTATGTCGTTCATTTGGCAGCTCAAGCAGGCGTCCGATATAGTATTGAAAATCCAAAAGCGTATATTGATTCGAATATTGTTGGATTTATCAACGTGCTAGAAGCGTGCCGACATTATCCGGTTAAGCATCTTTTATATGCATCATCAAGCTCTGTATATGGTGGAAATCAAAAAATACCTTTTTCAACTGAAGATAGCGTAGATCATCCGGTAAGTTTATATGCTGCTACGAAAAAATCTAATGAGCTGATGGCACATACATATAGCCACTTGTATAACATTCCAACAACAGGATTACGTTTTTTTACTGTCTATGGGCCATGGGGAAGACCTGATATGGCTTATTTTTTGTTTGCAAAAGCGATAGTTAATGGAGAGGCAATAAAAGTTTTTAATCAAGGAAAAATGGAAAGAGATTTTACTTATGTGGATGATATTGTAGAAGGAATATCAAAGTTACTTGAACATCCACCACATAAAAATAAAAAATGGAGTGAGACGGATGGTAAAGTGAGTGAAAGTTTTGCTCCTTATAAAATATACAACATAGGCAATAATCAGCCAGTCAAGCTTGAGTATTTTATAAAGGTTATTGAAAATGCTCTTGGCACAAAGGCTGAAAAAGTTTATATGGACATGCAGCCGGGGGATGTATATAAAACCTTTGCTGATGTTAGTGACTTATCGGAGACAATTGGCTTTAAGCCTCAAACAACGATAGAAGAAGGCATTAATAACTTTGCTCAATGGTTTAAAGAATTTTATAAAATACAGTAAAATATAGATAATTAAAAGATTGAACCAAAGATATCTGACAATTAAATAATGTAATAAGAAATTGACAAATTCTTTGGATGGGGCTATGATAAGGTTATAGAGATAGAGAAGATTAGAGAGTAATTTAATGAGTAAGTAAAGGTAGTGAGGTGGTAAGATGCTAAGGTGGAAGATAAGAATACGTAAACTTACCTATGTATTAGCAGACTTAATCTGTATTTTGGCAGCATATATTTTGGCAGAGATTGCATACTTGGACTTTCAACTCGGAGTATTGACATTGACAGGTTTAGAAAAAATATCGTTTGTAATGTTAGTCGCTTTTTTTCTAATTACTTTTTTCCTGATTTTTGATATATACACAATTACGATTAAAAATTATGGAAATATGTATGTTATGACAGTGTTGAAAATGATGATTTCTCTTCTAGGGACAAATATTTTGCTGGGTGCAGTGATGTTTTACTTAAAAGCAAATTTATCAAGATTGTTTTTGTTAGACTATATGATTGCGCTAATTACATTGGTATTTATTAATCGACTTATACTAAGAAAGTTTTCGTATATCGACGTTAAAGACTATAAACATAGTAAGAATATACTAGTTATTGGATGGTCAAAACGAGGCGAGACATACATCAATGAGATTAAAAGTCATAACTATTTAAACTTTAATTTAGTTGGCTATGTAAGTATTAACGAACCAAGAGAGTATAAAGAACTTAAGCACATTGCAACACTTGAAGAACTTGATTATATTGTTGATCAGTATGTTATTGATGAAATTGCTGTTGCGCGTCCATTAAGTTATGATGAACGTCTTAGAGATGCATTACATATGTGTCAAGATATGGGTATTACAATAACGATGCTTCTAGATATTCAAGATACACACACGTCAAAAGCCCAAGTCGCAATGGTTGGAGATTTACCAGTTTTAAAATTTCATGTAGTCAGCTTAAATGAAAGCCAATTATTTGTAAAACGTATTATTGATATTTTTGGCGGCTTGATTGGTATGGTTCTATTTGGGATTGCCTATATCATTGTAGGACCCCTCATTAAGCTTGAAAGTCCAGGACCTATTATCTTTAAACAAGATCGAGTAGGTCAAAATGGTCGTGTCTTTAAAGTGTGGAAGTTTCGCTCAATGGGCGTCAATGCCGAAGCTGAAAAAAAGGCGCTAATGGCCTCAAATGAAATGCATGGGCATATGTTTAAAATGACAGATGATCCAAGAGTTACAAAAGTTGGAGCCTTTATCCGAAAAACAAGTATTGATGAATTACCACAGTTTTATAATGTGTTAAAAGGTGACATGAGTTTAGTGGGAACACGACCACCAACGGTGGCAGAAGTCAAAGCATATGAAAAGCATCATCGACGTCGTATAAGTATTGTTCCCGGAATTACAGGTAAGTGGCAAGTGTCTGGAAGGTCCAATATTGAAGATTTTGAAGAGATTGTACGATTAGATTCGGAGTATATTTCTGAGTGGTGTGTATGGTTAGATATAAAAATTTTGTTTAAAACGGTACTTGTTGTATTTAAAAGAGATGGAAGTCATTGACTTCCATCTCTTTAATTTTTGTATCAGGATAGGATTATTTGAATTTTGATTGATAGGTTTTAATAAGATGAACTAAAAAATCAACACTTTCATCAATACCAATACTACTATCAAGAGTGACATGGTAATTTTGTGATTTTCCCCATTTTTCTTGTGTAAAGTAATTATAATAGGAAGAACGATTTTTGTCTTGCTTATGAAGGTAGTCTTCCCAATTCTTTGCTGTTTCATTGTATTCATGCTCTAAGCGTTCAATACGTGAAGCGATGGGTGCATGAATAAAAATATTGATACAGTTTGGAAAATCCTTTAAAACATAATCAGCGCAACGACCGACAATGACACAAGAATTTTTGTTGGCTAATTCGCGAATTGTTTTTGACTGGGCTAAAAAGATTTGATCCGTTGCAGGCAGTTCTTGTTGGGTCATGTAAAGATTAGTAAAAAAACTAATGCTTTTCTTTTGCTCCATTTTGCTGACAAAACTTTCAGCGTATCCAGTTTCATCTGCAGCTAAGCGAATCAGTTCTTTGTCATAAAAATTGATTTGAAGTTTTTCGGCAATTTTTTTTCCTATGAGTCGTCCTCCTGAACCGTATTGCCTTGCGATGGTCACAACATAATTTTTCATGATGATGTCCCCTTTCTTTGATATAAAAATACTATTGAATGAGCGCAGATAGTCGAGCAATCTCTATATCTGTACTGATTTTTGTCTGGAAGGATGCATTGTTAAGTTCAATATTCAATGTAAGCAGGTTTTCCATTGTTTCATCAGTTTGTGTGGAAAAATCTTGAATGTAGTCTAGCGGGATAAAGGTTTTTCGATAACCATAATCCGCATCCTTTTCAGATTTTACTTCTTGAACACGACTGAGAATAATCAGCTCTAGTCCATTGGTTAAAAACATGGAATCTTGTAAGACCGGCTTGCTAATCAAATCGCTAAAAAAACTAAAGGCAGTTGTTTTTTGACGAATCAATTCAATAAAGGGTTGATATTCAATGAGTTTCACCTGATCTGAAGCCAGTTCAGACAATAAGATGGTCTTAAAAATAGGGGAGTGAATACTGACATGTTCATCAAGGGCTTCAATATCAAGGTGCTTAGGCTTATCATAATAACGTTTGCGAATATCCGTGACTAACTTTTCAATAATTTCATGTGACACAGGATTATATATAATGGAATAGGCTCTATCGGTGGTAGTGATAATAAGTTCTCCAAAAAGCAATTCTTGAAGAGATTGTATCATCAAAATTTCAGATAGAAGAATCGAAGTTTTTTGGATTGTATTGGTTTCGGTTCGGTCAAGGAGTATAAGTTCATCTTGAAAAAATATAACAACATGATCATATAAAGGCATTCCAGGCTTGGCGTTACGGCGTTCTATTGGGCGAGGAATCTTAAAGGCATATGTAGCTTTTAGAATAAGGTCTTTTTCATGTTCAAATTGGGGTGGTACTTCAGTAGAATCATTGATCATTGCTATCCAAGGTCCAAATTCGTTGTATTCTTTTTTTATAATATCCATATGAATCCTCCTTAATAAATCATAGTTTATATTATCGATAGCTACATTTAATTTTTGGATTATGTTTTGGATATATTGCGGATTAATATCTGTTTCAATAGAAGTAATTAAATACTCATAGAGTTTTCGCTTTTCAAGGTGACGTAAATGAATAAAGTCATGCCCTTTAGAAGTTGGAAGGATTAAGTAGGTTCGCTTATCATTTTGAGAAATCTTGCGTCGAAGATATCCTTGGGATTCTAAACGATTAAGGACGCTTGTAAGTGTGCTGTTGGGTAGCGTGAGTAGTTGATTGATTTGTTTTACTGAAAGTTCATCATGATAAGTAAACAATTCAAGTACATTGGATTCGAGAGTGCCTAATTTTTTACGTCCCGAAACAGGAAATTGGGTTTCGATGGTTGTCTTGTAGAACGTATTGGTTTTGTAAACCAATCGAATGATTTCATCAATCCAATGCTTGCTATCAAAATCCATCATGTAGCACCTCTTTTCGAATAATAAATAATACGAATATCGTAATATAATTATAACACACCCTATACATTTTTTCAATGGAACAGAAAATAGCTAAACAAAAATAACTTTATTTTTAAGATATAAGATGCTATGCTAAGATAAATGTACGCACTTAAGGAGGTCCTATGATTACAATAGATGAAATGGAAATATTAATAGAAGAAATAGTGGAGCGCTTGCCAGAAGATTTGTTTAAAGGCCTTAATGGCGGCGTTATTTTATTACCGGATGAAAAAGAAAATAAGAATAGTCAAAAGAATGATTTATTTATTTTAGGGGAATATCACTCAGGTGGGATTATGGGAAGATATATTGCGATATACTATGGATCGTTTATGCACCTATATGGACATCTATCTATAAATCGATTAAGAAAAAAACTCATGCATACCATAAAGCATGAGTTTACCCATCACTTGGAGTCACTGGCAGGAGAAAAAGATTTGGAGATTGATGATGCTGTAAAGATGCAAAAGTACCTGTCAAAACACAAAAAGGATGCTAATTAGCATCCAGTTCTTTATCCAGTTTATGACTTAATAGAAAAGGAATAAAAACAAAAGCCGTAACGATAAAAGTAAAAGCATCGGCAATAAGTTGAGAGCTTAAGATGCCATCAGCATCAAAAAACAAAGGGGCAATAAAAATTGCCGGGAGATAAAAAATGCCCTGGCGAGAAATGGATAATATCAAGGATTCAATGCCTTTGCCAATGGCTTGATAAAATATGCTGATACAGTTGGTTACTGCAAGCAGAAGAATCGAACCTGCAAAATATTTAAGACCGCGTATACCATATGCTGTTACCGATGGCGAGGCTTTAAAGATATGCATAAATATTTCGCCCCCAAAAATCAAAAATAGACTAGAAATAAAAGCCAGAATAAGGCTGATGGACAAAGTGTATTTTAGAGCATCAAGAATACGCTTTTTGTTTTTGGCTCCAAAATTGTAGCCGACGACAGGCTGAAAACCCTGACCGATTCCAAACAAGATATATGTTGGAATCATTCCAATACGAAATACAATGCCTACTGCAGCCAATAAGTCGTTTCCACCATATAAAAATGCACGATTATTTAAAAAACCAATAGTGATGCTAAAGAGGGTTTGTCGTAAAAATGTTGGGATTCCAACTTTAAAAATCTCTTTATACATAGCAAGAGAAGGTTTAAAATTTGAAAGTTTTATGGAAAGAACAGAACGTTTCATTAAGTAATGTGACAAAAGAATTAAGAAGGAAAAACCCTGTGAAAGAGCGGTTGCAAACCCTGCACCTGAAACACCCCAGCCAAAGGTAAAGATAAACAGTGGGTCAAGAGCAACATTTAAGACTGAACCGGCAGCCATTCCAAGCATAGATAGTTTTGAACTACCTTCAGAACGCAAGATGTTATTCATAGTCATATTACCCATAGTGAATACGCTACCAATAATAATAAAAAATGCATAATTTTTTGAAGTCTCAATAATTGAATCATTGGCACCAAAAAGATACAGTAAACTCTCTAAATTAAGTAAGCTGACAATAACAAAGATTAGCCCCGCACCGACGGCAGTGAAAAAAGAGACGGATGTTGTGATTTGGGCTTTTTTCATATCATTTTGTCCAAGTAATCTTGAGACATAGCTTCCTCCACCAATGCCAAAGGCTAGTCCAAAAGCTGAAGTAAGCATCATGATAGGAAGAACGACTTGGGTAGCGCTTGTAGCACTTGTCCCGAGCCATGCAACAAACATGGTATCAACAACATTATATATGGCCATAACAAGCATTCCTATAATAGCAGGAATAGACATTGTATTGATTGCCTTAGATATTTTTGTGTCACGTAGTAATACAATTCTTTGATCATCCATTCTATGTATCTCCTTTTATGCGATTGAGCTTTGTTGTGCTTAACAATATGAAAACTAAACAAAGCAGAATAAATGGCGGAAATATGCTCATACTAGTGTTTTGAGCGATTACACCAAAAAGTGGAGGTAAAGTTGCACCACCTAAATATGCCGCAGCAATTTGATAGCCTATAATATCTTGAGAATGGGCTTTTCCAAAACGCTCCGGTGTTTCGTGAATTAGACTTGGAAAAATAGGCGCAAAGCCTAAACCAATAAAAACTAAACCTACAGGAATTACAAAATTAGGTAAAGGTAAAATAAGCATCAAAACGCCGAATAGACTAACAACAATACCGTAGAAAACGAGCTGCTGATTGGATAGTCTAAAAGAAATAAAACCGGAAATAAATCGTCCAAGGGTTATACCGCCATAGTACATGGCAATCCATGTAGCAGCCATACCAATGGAGATGCCTCTAATCTGAACTAGATAACTACTTCCCCAAAGACCAACAGCTGCTTCGCCAGCTACGTAAAACAAAAAAGCAATAAGAGCAAAAGGTACGCCTTTTATACGTAGTTTTTGGGTAAAACTTAATGAACGGTCGGGTTCCACATGCTCTTGCGTTGCATGTGTAGTGGTATGATGCATCTTCCAAAGAGGGAGGCTAATCAAAAGGATAAAAGCCAAGACCAGCTGTATGGATCCTATAAAACGGTAGCCATATTGCCACGTACTCAAAAGAAGATACTGTCCCATAATAATAGGTCCAATGGTTGCGCCAACGCCCCAAAAAGAATGCAACCAGTTCATATGATGGGATTTAAAGTGAAGTGAAACAAAGTTATTTAAAGCGGTATCAACACTACCAGCGCCAAAACCTAAGGGGATTGCGAATAGAAAAATCCATGAAAAAGAAGGAGACACGGATATGCCAAGGAGTGCTCCTGCGGTCATAAGACAACTAAGAAATGTAACCATTCCCGTGCCAAAGCGTGCAATGATGCGTCCGCTAAAAAGACTGGATAAAATCGTTGAACCAATTGTAACTGTAGCAATCATTCCTGCATAGTCTAGCGGAAGAGACCACTCTTCACGAATCATTGGCCATGCAACACCTAATAATGAGTCGGGGAGTCCCAGACTAATAAAAGCTAAATAAATAATAAATAGTAATAATATTGTCGTCATTTCGCACCTCATCTTCTAACCTTATATAGGTGCTATAGTAAGCTTTTTCTTATGTTTTGTCAAGTGATTGATTTGTATATAAAATTACGATATAATATTGCTATTCACAGGCATATATAATAAGTAGAAACTAAGGAAAATTTACGGTATATAAACCAAAAGGACAAAAAAAAGGGAGAAAAAAATGAAAATTACAATCGCAGGAACGGGATATGTTGGTCTTTCTAATGCAATTTTACTTGCACAAAATAATGAAGTAATTGCATTAGATATTATTCAGGAAAAAGTGGATATGATTAATCAAAGGCAATCGCCAATTATTGATCCTGAAATTGAAGACTATCTTAAAAATAAAGAATTGAATTTAACGGCAACAACAGATAATTTTTTGGCATATAAAGATGCTGAGTACGTCATTATCTCAACACCGACAAACTATGATCCGGATAAAAATTATTTTAATACGCGAACGGTAGAAGCGGTTATTGCAAATGTACTTTCAATTAATCCAAAAGCGATTATGGTCATAAAATCCACAGTCCCCGTAGGATATACAGAGACGGTTAGAGAAAAATTTGATACAGATAATATTATTTTTTCACCTGAATTTTTAAGAGAAGGAAAGGCTTTATATGACAATTTGTACCCATCTAGAATTGTTGTTGGAGAAAAGTCGAAACGTGCAGAAGTTTTTGCCGACTTGTTACAAGAAGGTGCCCTAAAAGAAGAAATACCTGTTCTATATACAGATTCAACAGAGGCAGAGGCGATTAAATTGTTCGCCAATACATATTTGGCTCTTCGCGTAGCATACTTTAATGAGTTAGATTCATATGCGGAAGTTCGTGGATTGGATACAAAACAAATTATTGAAGGTGTAGGGCTAGACCCTCGTATTGGAACGCACTACAACAATCCTTCTTTTGGATACGGTGGATATTGCTTGCCCAAAGATACAAAGCAGCTTTTGGCAAATTACTCAGATATTCCCCAAAATATTATGTCAGCCATTGTGGATGCGAATCGGACACGTAAAGACCATATAGCGGATATGATTATTAAGAAAAATCCGGACGTTGTCGGGGTGTATCGATTGACCATGAAAATGGATTCGGATAACTTTAGGCAATCCGCCATTCAAGGCGTCATGAAAAGGATTAAAGCAAAAGGAATAGAAGTTGTTGTTTTTGAACCTGCGTTACAAGAAGAGACGTTCTTTAAATCAAGAGTGATAAAAGACTTTGAAGAGTTTAAAAGGATTTCGGATGTTATTGTAGCCAATCGACTATCAAAAGAATTACTGGATGTAAAAGACAAGATTTACACAAGGGATTTGTTTTCTCGGGATTAGCAAGAGTTAGGAGAAGCTCATGGAACGAAAAATGTTTTGCTTTGATTTAGACAATACATTGCTCAATCATAAAAAATATAAGATATCCGAACGTATCCTTCATGCGTTAGAGAGGCTAAAGCAACAAGGGCATATTGTTGTACTAGCCTCAGGGCGGGATTTTGATACACCTAATAGTAAACCCTTTGCCGATATGATTAATCCTCAAGCGATTGTTCATGCCAATGGATTAAAAGTAACGGCAAATGCGGAACTACTTTTTGAGCATTATTTTGATAAGCAGTTAATGAAAAAGGTGCTTGATTATGGAACGCATAATAACCTATGCGTTGGTGCGTCCATCGAAGGCGGAGAATACTATACACATTATGAAATTATACGTGAATTTGAAATCAACATGTATGGATATTGTCATAAGACGTATCACGAGTCTTATGAATTATTAAATCGACAGGTCCATTCATTGCATATTGTTGCTGATAAAGAAGAAATTCTTGAGTTGGTTCGAGAGATTCAAGGTTTACATTATTTTTTGTTTAATGGAAATTTTGGTGCAGATTTAATGGATGTTGTTTGGTCTAAAGCAGAAGGAATTCAAGTACTTCATGACTATTACGGCATGACGTGGGAAGATACGATTTGCTTTGGTGATAGTATGAATGACTTGTCAATGATTCAAAAGGCAAAGCGAGGTTTTGCCGTTGAAAATGGGACCCAAATTTTAAAAGATGCTGCGGATATGATTATAAAAAGTGTTGATGAAGACGGTGTTGCTTTAGCAATAGAGACTTTTTTTCTATAATGATATAGGCGCATTGATAGCTCAAGTCAAGAAAGTGTGAATAAATGTTTAAGAATAAATTTAAATTACGATACTGGATTTTGCCTATTTTTTGGATGGGACTTATTTTTATGTTTTCTCATCAACCGGCAACACAGTCAGGAAAACTTAGCTCTTCAATTACAGAGAAAGTACTTCAAGTACTTGAGAACTTTGTTCCAAATATAACATCAGAGCTAGACTGGTGGCATGGATTCATTCGTAAAAACGCACATTTTTTTATATATTTTATTCTAGGGATTTTATTAATGAATCCACTAAAAAAATCACAGGTGAAACGTCCCTATACAGCAGCATTTGTCATATCAGCATTGTATGCGGTTAGCGATGAGACGCACCAGCTGTTTATTGAAGGAAGAGTAGGAACGATTTATGATGTACTTATTGACACATCAGGTGCATTAACAGGGCTCTTATTGTATAAGACATATAAAAAAATTACGCATTAAATGTTATACTACGTCGGTGTTTTCGATACTCAGAAGGCGAAACACCGATATTTTTTTTGAAGATTTTTGAAAAATGGTAAGGGTTTTCATAGCCAATTGAGTTACCGATAGTTCCAATGGCAATATTTGTTGTCGCAAGTAAATATGTGGCTTGTTGCATACGATAGCGGATAAGATAATTTTGCGGTGAATAGCCGGTATATTTTTTAAAAAGCCTGGAAAAATAACTGCGTTCAAGATCGACATAGGAGGTAATGTCATCCACACGAATATTTTGAGTATAGTTTTTGGCGATATAATTACAGGCTGAATCAACATAAGGATCACCTTGGGTGGATTCGCGTAATGCAATAAAGTCCGTTGAACCGTTGAGTTCTTGGAATAATTCATCAATAATCAGATGGAGTAACCCAGTGCTTTTGTAATAAGAGCTTAGTGCTCGGGTAGATAGATCGGTTAACTGGGTGATATATTGCCATAACATGTGGGTGTCATTAAAACTTAAAATGGGATGATCAACATCGATGCCAATATTTTTAAGTTGCCAAACGACATCCGTACTTTTAAAACCGACCCAGTAATAATGCCAGGGGTCAAAGGCATCGGCTTCATAGTAGGTGATCACATCAGGAAAAATAATAAAGGCCTGATTCTTTTTGACAAAAAAGGTCTGATTGTTGACGTGAAAGGTACCACATCCTTCTTTGATAAAATGTATTAACACATGGGTCCGGACAAACGGACCAAAGCTATGTTTGGGTGCGCATATTTCTGAGCCTTTATTAAAAAGCTCCAAAGGTTCGTGAGACATTTTCTCCTCCGAAATCACATAAAGACAAATTTAGGTCACATTTTTCAATGTTCATTTTACTCTGTTTTGATTAAAATAACAATAGATATAACAATATTCATTGACTAATAGGAGGAAAATGATGACAAAAATTACGTTTATGGGTGCAGGAAGTACTGTGTTTGCAAAAAATGTGTTAGGGGACTGTATGGTCACTGACAGCTTACGTGATGCAGAGATTGCATTGTATGATATTGATGAAAATCGCCTAAAAGAATCCGAGATGATTCTTAGAAATATTAATCAAAATTCAAATGCAGGTCGAGCAAAAATTATAACGTATACGCAACGAAAAGAAGCGCTTCGTGGAGCAAAGTATGTTATTAATGCGATCCAAGTTGGAGGCTATGATCCGTGTACAATTACTGACTTTGAAATCCCTAAAAAATATGGGTTACGTCAAACCATTGCTGACACATTGGGAATCGGAGGAATCTTTCGAGCATTAAGAACGATTTCGGTGATGTTAGATTTTGCAAAAGATATGGAAGAAGTATGCCCAGATGCTTGGTTTTTAAACTATACAAATCCTATGGCAATGCTTACAGGTGTCATGTTAAGAGCCACATCTATAAAGACGATTGGATTGTGCCACAGTGTTCAAGTGTGCCCGCAAAATCTTTATGAAGGCTTAGGTTGGGAAGAAGATAAAGAAATACAAACACTTATTGCCGGAATTAATCATATGGCATGGCTTTTGGAGATTAAAAAAGACGGCGTGGATTTGTATCCAAAGATAAAGGAGCATGTAAAAAACAATGGATTACCTCAAAAAGATGCTGTTCGCTTTGAGATGATGCAAACATTTGGATATTATGTAACGGAGTCAAGTGAACATAATGCAGAATATTTGCCTTATTTTATCAAAAGTAAATACCCAGAATTGATTGAACGTTATCATATCCCATTAGATGAGTACCCACGTCGTTGTATAAAACAAATTGACGAATGGAATAAAACGCGTGAAGAACTGTTAGGTGATGTAAAATTAACACATGAAAGAACCCATGAGTACGGTTCTTATATTATCGAGGCGATGGAGACAAATGTACCATATAAAATAGGTGGAAATGTCTTAAATACAGGATTGATAACGAACTTGCCCTATGACGCCGTTGTTGAAGTCCCTTGTATGGTCGATGCATCAGGTATTTCGCCAACCTATGTTGGAAAGTTACCAGAACAATTAGCTGCGTTAAATCGCACCAATGTGAATGTGCAGCTTTTAACCATAGAAGCTGCACTGACACAAAAGCGTGAATATATTTATCATGCGGCGATGCTCGATCCCCATACGTCGTCGGAACTATCCATGGATGAAATCAAGAATCTTGTTGATGATCTTATACAAGCCCATGGAGACTGGCTGCCAGAATATAGATAAATATCCAAAGTATTAGTCATGTAATGTAAAAGGCATCGCATCATATGTGGCTGAGTTTGGACCAATCATAACAATAAATTGGCCGGGTTCAGACTGATAATCCATTGTAGCTGTGTAGAATCTAAGCATTTCTTCAGAAATGACAAATTCAACAGTTACAGTGGATTGTTTTTTGATATGGATTTTTTCAAATCCTTTTAATTCTTTTACAGGACGTGCAACGCTACCTGCACAATCTCTAATATAAAGTTGGACGACTTCGCTGCCATCAAATTTTCCGGTGTTGGTCACATCAATTGAAGCAGTGATGGTATCGTTATAGCCCATTTCACAACTGGATAGCCTTAGGTTGCTATATTCAAAGGTTGTGTAGCTTAAGCCATAGCCAAAAGGATAGAGTGGACTATTTGGCTGATCGATATAGTGGGATCGATAGCGGAGCCCAGGATCATATGCCTTGCCATATGTATAGTGCTCAGTTTCCAAAGGACGGCCTGTATTAAAGTGATTATAGTATAGAGGAATCTGACCGACACGGCGTGGAAAGGTCATCGTAAGGTGTCCGCTTGGATTGATATCGCCAAAAAGTATGTCAGCGATAGCATTACCGCCTTCAGTACCTGGAAACCAGGCTTCTATAAGAGCAGGAAAGTTAGCATCAAACCATTCTAGGTCTAAGGGGCGACCATTGAATAATACGGCAACGGTTGGTTTGTTAATTTCTAAGATGGCTTGAGCTAATTGTTGCTGTATATGGGGAATCTGGATATTTCCACGATTGGCGCCTTCACCGGACATATCTTGACTTTCACCTAACGCTAAGATGATAACATCTGCATCTTCAGCTAATTTTTTTGCGTCGTGAAAGGTTGGATCATCTGCTGTAAATATGTCACATCCTTTTGAAGTGGTTACAATCCCATTGGGTCCAAGTTGATTTTTGATGCCTTGAGTTAACGTAACGGTATCCTTATTATCACCAAGAGCATTCCACCAACCGAGTAAATCACCAGAATCTGCATGGGGACCAATCACGGCAATGCGTTGTGTGGTCTTGGATAATGGAAGTATATTATCATTTTTAAGCAATACCATTGTCTCGCTTGCGACTTCTCTAGCTTCTGCGCGATGTGCAAGAGACAGGTGAAGCTTTTTTTCTTCTTTTTCGTTAGCAAAACGGTAAGGATTATCAAATAAACCTAGATCTTCTTTTAATTGAAGAATGCGTAAAACAGCAGTATCTAGAAGCTCAATAGCAATTGTTTTGTCCTCGACTAAGTTTCTTAATTGAGTATAATAGATGTTTGATGTCATCTCGATATCCACACCGGCAGTTATTGCTTTGTGGGCACAATCATAGCTATCTGTAGCTGCGCCATGAACAAGTGCTTCATAAATAGAGTCCCAATCAGATATAATAAGTTTGTCATAGGCCCATTCTTTTCTCAAAATCGTTTGAAGAAGAAATGTGTTAATACTTGCCGGAATTCCATCATATAAATTGAAAGAAGTCATAATCATAGAACTGCCGGCTTCAAGTGCTGCGCAGTAACCGGGCAGATAATATTCACGAAGCCAACGCTCTGAGATATCGACTGTATTATAATCACGACCGCCCTCAGCAGCCCCATACGCAGCAAAATGTTTTGTGCATGCAACCATCGAATAGGGTGAAGCATATGTATCGGTTTGAAAACCTTTAACCGTCGCACTGGCCATTAATCCGTTGAGATAGGCGTCTTCGCCAGGGCTTTCCATGACACGTCCCCAACGTGGGTCGCGTACCAAGTCAACCATTGGGGCGAAGGTTACGTGTTGACCGCTGACACTACCTTCAATAGAGGCAACACGAGCACAGCGCATTGCAGCTTCAGGATTCCATGATGCGCTAAGGGCAAGGTTAATGGGGAAGATGGTCTTATACCCATGAATAATATCATACATAAATAATAACGGAATGGATAAACGATGATTTTTAATATAGTCGGATTGAATTCGAATCATATCAGCTGCTGTCTCAACTGAAAGAAAAGAGCCTACATTATAGAGGTCCTTTTTTTTCATAAGTACTTCACCGGTAGGACCTGTGAAATTTTCTGAAGCATCTTTTTTCCCAATAAGTCCCTCATATGTTGAAGGGTGAATTTGAATCATTTGTCCGATTTTTTCTTCTAAAGTCATTTGTTGTAGTAAGTTTTGTATGCGTTGACTAAACATAGCAACCTCCATTTAAAAATAATGTTATTTCGTTGGGTTTATGATATAGTAATATAGGAGAAAAACATATAAAATGTTCGCAAATGTTAAAAATCTTGTGATGAAAAGAGTGAGAAATATGCATATAAAAAATATTGTGATTGATGCGAGTGAACTGAATCCGACCCTCATGCGCATGTATTTTTTTAATCAATCTCAAGAGTATTTTCCAGGTGAAAAACTTGAAAAACGTCATGTTTTGGATTTTGAATTTGAATTTTTTACGGAAAGTACGGGAGGGATGTATATTGATGATACATATTATACGATTCAAGCGGGGGATGTTGTTTTAAAAAGGCCAGGTCAGTTTACACGTGCTGTCATGCCATATTCATGTTATCTATTAGGCATTGACCCGACAGATAGGGCACAAAAAATCCAGCAAAGTACGCCGTATATTATGAACGGATACTTTGTTCCCTATTATAGACACTATATTCTTGATCAACTACCGACTCGAATACATCCAAAACAGCCGCAGATTTTTGCAGGCTTATTTGAAGAAATATTAAAAGAACGTCTAAATCCTAGTAAAATAAGTACAATTAAAATCAAAAATCTGATTATGTCGATTATCATTCACATGTATGAAGAAACGGTTGAAAATAATGTGAATCAACCATCACCATATCGCAAAACATTTCAATTATTTAAAGAATATGTAGAAAATCATTTGGATGAGCAATTAACACTTGATCAAATCGCAAAACAATTGAAAGTGAGTCCGGCGCACTTTCATAAAATTTACAAAAAAACATTCCAACAAACACCGAATGAATATATTCTTCAAGAGCGTCTGAAAAAATCAAAAGAGCTGTTAATTCGATCGGATCATAAAATTATAGATATTGCACTTACTATTGGATTTGCTTCAGCAACATATTTTTCGACAGTGTTTAAAAAATATGAAGGGATGACGCCGCGAGAGTATAGAAAACAATATACATATTATTAATATACACAGAGAAAGGAGAACGTGATGAAAAAGAAAAAAGTCGCGCTTGTAGTAGGGGCATCCTCAGGGATTGGAGAAAAGGTCGCTCGGCGCCTTGCTACATCTGAGTGTATAGTTTATGGTGTGGCAAGACGAACCAAACGCTTAGAACGCCTAAAAAAGGCAGGCGTACATATAGCTTATATGGATGTGACAAAGACAGAATCGATTGAAGCGGTTATCCGACATATTCTAGATCAACATGGATATATTGATATTGTTATTAATAACGCAGGTTATGGTGAATATGGTATACTTGAAGAAGTGTCTATTAAGAAAGCCAAGCAACAGTTTGATGTTAATCTATTTGGAGTAGCTCGTGTCAACCAGTGTGTGCTACCTGTGATGCGCAAGCAAAAAAGCGGACGTATTATTGTTGTTGCTTCATCAGCTAGCCACGTTGCAACCTTAGGATCAGGTTGGTACGGGGCGTCAAAACATGCCCTAAAAGGATTGGTAGAAGCCCAGCGAATGGAAGTATACCCTTTTAATATTCAACTCGTTCAAATAGAACCGGGACCGATTAAGACGGAATTTGAAACAACTGCAATCGAGACATTAAATGCTCAAGAAGCTATTGAAGACTATAAGGAATTAAGATATAATTACATGTGGTTCTTAAAGCATATGTTTGCCAAGGCACCAAGTGCTTTTTCAACAGTGGATATAATTGTTAAAGCATCCCTAATCAAAAAACCTAAAAACATCTACCGTACGACAGGCTCAGCAAAATTGCTTCCCATCCTTAGAGGTATTCTTGGAAGTCATATGTATTTAAAAAGTGTTCATCATGTGATTTTGCGTAGAGGAAGAATAAAGTGACAGTGTTGCACATAGCTTGACAGACGGTTCATAATCATAAAGTTGAATGCGAGACAAATGAAGTTTTGTTATCGTACAAATAAGCAAAAAAAAGGAGTAAACAATGAAAACAAACAAATTAACAAGAAGTGCTATGTTACTTGCATTAACCCTCGTTTTTCAAATTGGTTTTAGACAATTTGCGCAACCTTTAGTCGGTCCATTAGTCAATATGATGCTTTTATTATCGACAATGATTGTCGGAATTCCAATGGCTATCGTCATAGGGTGCTTAACGCCTATCATTGCTTTTTTATCTGGAATAATGGGGGTCTTGCCTTTGGTTCCGATGATTGCTGTTGCCAATACAATATATATAGTTGTTTTTGGATTAATCATCAAGAAAAAAGAAGGCATACTATACGAAGCCATTGCTTTAGTTTTAGGGGCAGGGGCAAAGTTCCTCTTTTTATTTATTGCAGTGCGCACGTTACTTCCGTTATTTATTGCACAGGTTAAGCCACCAGTTATTGCGGCATTTTCATTCCCGCAATTATGGACCGCGCTTATTGGAGGTCTACTAGCACTTGTTATTATTAAATTATTGCCTAAATCAATGCAATAATTTCGAATTCGTCAAAAATTCATAAATTATTCATATTAAGTTCATAAATCTAACATACCATAAAAACAAGTGTTTAATATCATAGGATGATTATGTGCTGTGTTATTAAAATGGTGGGAGGGAGACGAATGAAAATAATATTGTTTTATACGACAAAAAATCCTGAAGCTATAAAATTGATTCAACACTTTAATGATAAAATCAAAGAAAAAGGACATGAGGTTATTTTAATTGAAGCAAATAAATACATGGAATTAAATGCATCGATTGATCTTTCAGAGCCGGATACAATGTATGGCTTTGGAATATCGGGTTTAGATGAAGCGTCTAAGCGAGAGATTTTATGTTTGGCTAAGATGTTAAAGAATAGATATGTCAATAAGCCAGCGTTTATATATTCAGGAACACATAAGGATTTTCACAAAACGAAGCGTCAATTGCACAAGATTTTAAAAGATAAAAATTTTGATGTTGTCATTAGTCAAGTCAAGACATATAATTTGGTTGAAATGGAAAAAGTAATTGAACGATTACACGATGTATATCGAAAATATTATTTAAGTAAAAGCCGCCAAAGGGATAAATCGATATTGTCTTGCGACATATGTGAGGTTTGTACAGAAAAAACAGAATAAAAAATGTAAATTAAAATAGGCTGTCCACATTTGTGTGGGTGGCCTTTTGTGGTATAATAGTAAATAAAAGGGAAGAGGGAGATGACCATTAAAGAGATAGCGTCGACTATGTTTTTATTAGATGAACAAAGAACCGGACGATTAAAACATCGCATTCATTCATATGAGCTGACACCAGAGTTTTCTTTTACATTACGTGCATATCCACTCAAAGGGCCAGAAGCTTCACCGGTTTTTGATGCAGATGGCAATATATACTTTGCATCCCATGATGGATGCTTTTATTCAATTAGCAGCCAAGGGCAGTTACGTTGGATGTTTAATTCTGGGAAGACAAAAAATTATGGAAGCCCTTCGATATCAGAAAATTATGTGATTTTTACATCAGGAGAGGGGAATGTCCATTGTTTTACAACACAAGGGGAGCTAATGTGGACCTATTATTTGGGTGCATACTTTGATGCAATATCTAATCGGTACTTAAGAAAGATGAGCAAAGGGATTAATGCATTAGCTACATATGATTGGCATACAAAAAAGTTTCGCTTAAATAAATGCTGGTCTTCTCCCCTTATTAATAAAAACCATATTTTGATTACAGGTTATGGTATCGGACTGCATAGTATTGACTTGATATCGGGTCGATGCGAATGGACATTTGATTTAGGTATGCCTAGATATCCATTAAGCGGTGTAGCCATAGACGAAGACAACAATATCTATGTGGCGGCAAATAGACATCGATTATATGGATTACATGCCAATGGACAAATGAAATGGGAGTATACACTTAAAGAAAACTATATGTTTTGGGGCAATCCAACAGTAGATATAGAACATCAGAGTGTTTATTTTACAGGAGGGATTGGAGAAGATCGGGGCATTGTTTTATGCTTGGGATATGATGGACAGTTAAAATGGAAGAAAGAGCTTGCAGGGGCCATTCGAGGAAGTGTAAGTATATCCTATGAAAACTATGTGGTTTTAGGGACATTAAGCGGCCAATTAATGGCGCTAAGTAAAGAGGATGGTTCAATAATCTTTAGTCATCGCCTAACGCAAGCCAAAAGAGGTCTATGGACAACTCCAAGCATTGACTTAGATGGGCATATTCTTATAACAACAAAAGATAGTAATACAAAAGGTCGCATACTGATATTTAATTCAGAAGGAAAACAAAAAAGTTCTTTGGACATAGGAAAAGCCCTTTCCGTTCCTATTGTTGATCAGAAAGGTGTTATCTATGTTGGCTCATGGAATGGAACCATGATGGCTATCAGCACAAAAAAAGGGTGAGCGTATGGATTTTAGAGTGACGATGTTGTTACAGGCGTTAAATCAAATCAAGGAGCCAAAGGTTGAATTGTCACATGAACAGTGGAATCAATGCTTACAATTTGCAGCGGAGCATGGATTAGAGTGTGTCTTCTTTGATTATTATCAACTTTTTTTTCCTGACGACTTTAAGCAATCCGATATTTATCAAAAATGGCAAGGAAAAATCATCCATCGTCTATTTTGGACAAAACAATCAGAACGAAAAGCTAGAGAGGTTTTAGCACAGCTAGAGAAACAAGGCGTCTTTGCCATTGTATTAAAGGGGATTGACTGTGCTTCATATTATATAAAGCCTGAAAATCGTACCATGAGTGATATGGATATTTTTCTTCATTGGGATGATCTAGAGCAAGCGGATAAGGTTTTCCAATTATTAGACTATATACATGTGCAAGATCAAGATACAGATAAAGAATATATATATTATCCTAAAGAGGAAGGGTATTTTTTTGAAGTACATTTTGCATTGTTTAAGAAAGAGCTATCGGATTATACCCAAGCATTTGGGTATAATGCACTGCAAACAGCAGTTCGATCAAAAGATGGGGAATTTAATGTATTGGAACCAACATTAGCGACAGCTTATATGCTTGTTCATATGGTGAAGCATTTGTACGGAACAGGAATAGGTTTAAAGGGATTATATGACCTGGCTCTATATGTGAGAGCACAAAAAGAGCATATTGATGAACAAAAGCTTAATTTATATCTGACAAAGTTTCATATGTTAAAAACAGGTGCATATATCTTAGCGTGTGCCAATAGATTTTTAGCAAGTGGGTTTGTTCTAGACTATGAAATACAAGATGCGTTTTGCAATAACCTTTTTGGGATTATTGCGCGTTCGGGTGATACAGGGATGCGTGAAGAGTATGTTATAGAACAACGTTATGAAGTTTTGGCTCAGGGACCTTATAAGGGAAATAAAGATAAAATGCATCTGTTGACATTTGTTTTTTTACCCTTAGACCAAATGAAAAAAAGATATTCTAGTTTAAATAAGCATTCTTGGTTGCTACCTGTGTTTTGGGGAGTTCGTATTGTTCGAGTAGTTTTCAAATCGCGTCAAAATCTAAAAAAATGGATTCGACGCGATATTAATCACCGTAATATTATGACACATCAAGAAACCATAACTTTTTTAAAGGAGGAATAAAATGGAAAAAGGAAGAGTATTTAAGCAAAAACCAGATGTTCAGCCAGCAAACCTTGGTGGAGAGCTAGCCATGCTAAATATTGACTCAGGGGAATACTTTGTCATTAATGAAGTGGGCAAAGATATTTGGGAATGTATTAATGGCATACGAAATGTTAGCCAAATTATTGAAGAATTAACACAAGTATATGCAGCAGATTCAGAAGAGATAGCAGATGATGTTATGCGTTTTATTCAAGAGCTTGAAGAGGCGAAGGTTATCATAGAGGTTGCGTATGAGTAATCTACGATATTACAAACTGTTTGGTCTAAATGTAGAGGCCAATATCAACTTGAATATAATGGAATGCAAACCGTGTAAAGCGGATGTTATTATTGAAGTTGAGGCATGGGAGCCGGCGTGTGTTGATGATGACTTGGGCGAATTTCATATTCATGGAATAAATGATATTGGCGTAGATATTCATAATCTTGCGCGGTTTAGAATTCAAGATGGAAAGTCGATGCTCATAACGCCTCATAAACCAACATATTGGGAAAATGAGTTGGTAACATATATCGTTGGAGTTGCATTTGCAACACTTTTGTTACAACGTGATATTTTTTCCATTCACGGCAGTGCAGTTTGTGCGAATGATTTGGCTTTTATTATTTTAGGGGAAGCAGGTGCTGGCAAGTCTTCACTGGCGCGGCAAAGTATTCGATCAGGCTATAAACTTTTAAGTGATGATTTGTCCGCAATATCTACAAAAAATCAATTGTATGTCATACCGAGTTTTCCTACGCAAAAGATGTGGAAAGATACGATGGATGTCTATGAGTATTTACCAGACCCTAAGAAACAAATTTTCCCAAATGCAGAAAAATTTTATGTGGATATACAGGAGGATTTTGAAGAAACGAGTAAGCGCTTAGGGGCAATTATTTGGCTTGAAGCGAGTGAGGTAGACCAAGTGACCTTAACTCGGCTGGATAAGACCAAAGCACTCGAAGTGTTATTAACCCATGCATATATTGAAGAAATGGTCGAACGCTTAGCATTGAAGGCACAACAATTGAACCTGTTAAGTTATGTACTGTCAAATGTAGATGTATATCATCTTGAGCGTCCACGGGAAGGCTTTACTTCAAAGGAACAGTTACACTTAATTGAACAGGAACTGTTTTTTCATAAAAAAATGTAAAAAACATTTGAATAAAGTATGAACAAATTGTAAACTTTTTCTTGTGATTTTTTTTCTTTGATGGTATAATAAACCTATAGCAAATACTTGCTAACAGTAGTGAGTAACATTTTATTCGTTATAGGAGGTAATATTATGAAAAAATGGGAAGTTCCAAAAATCAAAAAATTAGACATTAAACAAACAGAAATGCGCCCAGGTAACGGCTATGGACGTACACATAGCAATTGGAAGTGGGGACGCGACTAATTATATATATTAAAGGGGCTGTCGCATTAGCAAATATAATTTGCTGATGTGCAGCTTCTTTTTTTGTAGTT
>AYRG01000118.1_pt1 | contig 22527 bp, 19 predicted proteins | sample 183771 | NCBI WGS metagenome assembly AYRG01 (sample SAMN02391472, study PRJNA226580) | bioreactor metagenome | isolation source: day 33 sample from continuous culture bioreactor with low C:N ratio... | place: Germany: Bremen
TTAATAAAAAAATGTTGAGATGCATTTCTGCACCCCAACATTTATTATAGAACCTTTTTATAAACAATTTGTGTTATCTAATACTGTGTATTATAATGAAAGAAGGAGTATATTGATATGTCGTAAAGTGTGAGGGACTATTATGATAAATATAAAAGGGATGCTTATAAAATACCAAGATGTATTTTTTCCGGTTTTTGATGTGCTGCTTAATGGGCTAAATTTCTTTATGCACATTTATATCAGCTGGTTTATCTCTCTAAATGAATATAGTATTTTAAATGCAATGCTCTCCTTTTTGGCGATTCTTTTTGTTGTGGGCATTAGTGTGCAAACCTATACAAACAAAGAAGTCGGAAAATCAAAAAATAATTCTCAGGTTATACGTTCTATATTTTCATTACTTATTTCCATTGGACTTTTTCTAAACATACTATTACTCTTATTGTTTCCAACATTGATTAAAATCATGCGAACCGATACGCTTGGCATAATCCTTATTATGCTTATTTTTGATATGAATATAATATTAAGTTTTTATAGGGGGATTATGCAAAGTCAACAGCATTTTTTGTCTTTGAATATCAATTTTTATGTCGAGGTCATTACAAAACTTATCGTTATTGTTGCCATACTTCCATTTTTTTCTCAATCGCATATTCCACTTATCGGAATTTTGCTGGGTATGTTTTTTTCCTTGATACATGGATACCATAGCTCAGGGCGATTGGTTTATTTTCCAATGCTTTTTTCGAAAAAAATACGTGTTAATTTATTTGGATTAGCTCATATTATTTGGGCGAATTTCTTTCTTTATTATTTGACGTCGGTTAGCCTGATTGTTGCAAATTATTATATTGGGGAAAGAGCCGCTTTATATGCTGTATCTTTAAAATTCAGCCAATTAATTATGGCGGTTGGTTTTAGTGTGATTACCGTCGTTGTATCCTATTCTTCAGGGCTAATCATACATCCAGAAGAATTTAAAGCATATGTTCATAAATGGTTGATTCGATTTTGCCTTGGCGGTGTAGTGATTTTGGTAGGATATCAATTGGTTGTTCGACATTTTATTGCCTTTTTATTTGGAGAAGCTTATCAAGGGGCTAGTCAATTTATGGTTTTTCAAGCTTTAGGCTACGTTATGTTAACCATTGCGTATTTTATGATATCTGAATTGATTATTATGAATCAAAAAGTCCATATATATATACTCGCTGCTGTTAGCGCTATGCTAACAGCGGGAATACTTCTATATCATGAATCTATTCGTATGATTATCGTGGTTGAAGTGGTGAGTTATAGTTTATTATTAGTTACTCTATTCATGATTTATATGCGAAGGGAGAAAAAAGATGCGGCAAAAGTGTGAAGGAAAAAAAACAATGCTATTTTTATCATGGAGAGATATCAAGGCCCCTAAAAAAGGCGGAGCAGAAGTGTTTACTCATGAAATGCTGTCAAGGAGAAATAAAAAAAGAATAAAAGTTATACACTTTTCTCCTATGTTTGATGGGGCGCCAAAAAGGGAAGTCATTGATAATGTTCTCTATATTCGACGAGGAAATATATATTCGGTGATTATATATGCATTATGTTACTATATAAAACATCGAAAAAAAATTGATTATGTAGTCGATCAGTGCAATACCCACCGCTTTTTTACACCTTTTTGGGTTAAGAAGAAAAAACGCATTTTTTTCATTCATCAAATGACCCGAGAGATTTGGCTAAGGCAGATGAAAAAGCCGTGGAGTATAATTGGAATGCAACTGGAATCGGCGATGACGCGTATTTACCGTAAGACATGGACATTGACGGTGTCTTTATCAACACAACAAGACTTGGTTGACCTTGGGTTTGATGAGGATAAAATCATTATCCTTCCAGAAGGGATTGATTTTGAACCATGGCAGACAAACGCATGGCACAAAGGATCAGATTATCATTTTACCTATGTAGGACGTTATGCATCATATAAAGGAATTGATGCAACGGTTGAAGCTTTTTGTCGTTTCCAAAAAAAATATCCTGTAGCAACCCTTGGGATTATTGGCAAAAAAAATGAAGAATATATTCAAGAAGTTTTAGAACCTATCATCAAAAAATATGGAGTGAATCATGAGAAAATAACTTATCATGGCTTTGTGAGCGAAGAAGAAAAACTACAGCTAATGAGTCAAAGCCATTGCCTTATATTCCCATCTGAGCGCGAAGGGTGGGGGTTGACTGTCACAGAAGGGGCAGCGGTTGGAACGCCGAGCATCGTCTATAATTCGCCGGGATTAAGAGATGCAGTTCAAATGGGACAATCTGGGTTTATGACGTCGCAAAATACAGTAAAAAATCTTGTAGAGTTGATGGAGAAAAGTGTCATTGACCCGAGTGCTTATAAGCATATTCAAACTGCGGCTTATAAATTTTCAAAAGAGTTAAACTGGGATAAGACAGCAGTAGCATTTAATAAAGCAATTGTCAAAATATGTCAGGAGGGTAAGAATGTCTAAAGTAGCCATTGCAGTTACAACGTATAATAATCCAATCCATATTAAAAAATTACTAACAAGTTGTCAGCGCCAAACCATGCAAGATTTTGAACTATTTATTGCAGATGATGGTTCGTCAGATAACACTGTTAAAATCATGCAAAAGTATGCAAAAATTATGCCACGGCTAAATATCTACCCTTTGGAGCATGCAGAACGAGGAGTTGCACGTTTAGTTGCTATTACAAAGGCACTAAAAAAAAATCCAAAATATCTAATGATTATTGACTCGGATATGTATTTAAAAAAAGATTTATTAGAAGAAGCTGTTAATCAACTGGATATACGTACAGATATTGATGGATTAATTATCAAGGAAATACCCTATACAAAATATACAAATTTTTATTCGAAAGTGAAGGTGTTTGAGCGTCGATTAATCAATAATTCAGGTGAAGAGGTTGATCTAAACTCTATAGAAGCAGCCAGATTTTGGCGTTCTCAAGCATATGTGGCAACAGGAGGAATTCATCCAGAGCAAATATCTTTTGAAGAGATACAACCCACGATAAAATGTATAGAAAAAGGCGGAACCATAAAAAAATTAATGGTGTCTGGGCTTTATCATGATGAAAAGCATGTAACGTTAATAAATATTTTATCGAAGAAAAGATATTATTTTAAAATGATGAATAAAACAATAGAGACAGAAGAAAAAGGGTTTATTAAGGCATTTCGACGTTGGTATTTGTTTAGACCTGTCTATTATTGCAGGGCAAATATGCGCCTTTATGTTCGTCATCCACTTTTGACTTTTGGCGTGTTGATGATGTATATTGCATTAACTTTTGTAGGTGGATTTGAAATTCTAAGATATAGAAAGTAGAGGGATATGATGGATAATCAAATTGTTATTATTTCTGATGGTCAACGCAATGTCGATTACTCAATTTTAAACACTTTTTATACAAATACACTTCAACTAAAGCGTCTGGAAGAACAACAGCTTAATCAGATAGATAAGCTAATACACGTTAAATTAATGATTATTGATGTGATATCTCACAAACGTATTAAAAAGATTTTGTATCAAGTCAATCATTATGTTCCATCAATGAGTTTTTTAATTATACAATCCTTTGCCTCAAAGCATCGGCATGCATTATTAAAATCCAATGAAGGCTACGGTCAACTTCGTATCTTAAACTATCGATCGGAATATCCAGAGGTGCTCATTGAGTATGTAAATCAACTGATTCACCCGGAATATCCAGTGGGAGCTTCAGATATTGCGATTATTTTACCAGTGTACAATGAAGAAACTCGATTTAAAAATGTTATTCATTTTTTTGAAAAGTTAGAAATCCTTTGTAACCAAAGTTTTATCAATGCAACAATTTATTTTGTGAACGACGGAAGCAAAGATCGTACACAAGAATTGGTGGAGCAAATTGTTCAGAAGCAAAAGTCGGATACAACGACAGTGTCAAACCTAGCGTTTGCAAATGCACAACAATTGGTTATGAATACACGAAAGGCAGGAACATATATTGAAGGGATAAAAACAATTCGTGCAGATGTGCTTTTATTTGTTGATGCAGACGATTCGTTTCGCATAGAAGATATGGCTAGAATGATTAACATCATCCGAGAAGGATATTATGATTTGGTTGTGGGAACGAAGGATTTGACGGCAGAAAACAGACCGCCCATTCGGCGTCTAATGAGCTTTGTTAAAAGACAGCTAACAAAATCACTCTTACCCAAGGGGGTCTATGATTCTCAAACGGGATTAAAAGCTATGAATGGAACTGCAGCTAAGTATATTTTACCTCATCTGAACGTAACCACTGGTTTGGCAATTGATCTAGAGATTTTACACATTGCAAAAAAATACGGATTTAGAACCCTTCAATTTCCGGTACAGTGTATTGATCAGGAAGGATCACATATTGATATCATAAAAGATTCGATTGCTTACATTAAAAATGTATTTATGATTAAAAAGCGTAATAAAAAAATTACTATTCATAGAGAGGTATAGATATAGAGGAGGAGTACTATGCCTAAATTTAAACTTGGAGAATCTCTTGTCAATGAAGGGAGAATTTCAGAGCAAGAATTGGAGAGTATCTTAGATGAACAAGAGAAAATGCGCCATCAGCTGCCAAGTTATAAGCTGGGTGAGCTTTTGGTTCAACACGGAATCATATCTTCGCGTGAATTAGAAGAGCATTTAAAAATACAGCAAAAAAACAGACAAGATATGTTAGAAAAAAACAATCAGCTAACTGCGGCGATGAAAAATCTGCATAATGGGGTTGTTATCAGTGATATGCGCGTTGGAGATGAAAAGGTAATCTATGTTAACCAAGCTTTTACACAAATTACAGGATATACTGAAGCGGATGTTATCGGAAAAAATTGCCGGTTTTTACAGGGAGAGGAAACAGATTATATAGCGGTAAAAAAAATACGTCAAGCCATCAATGAAAAAAGAAAACTCAATGTTGAACTTATAAATTATAAAAAAAATGGGGAGAAGTTCTGGAATAATTTTTCATTGAGCCCTATCTTTAACACTCAAGGAGAATTAGATTATTTTGTTGGATTAATTAGTGATGTAACACAGCGAAAGTCGATGGAAGAGGATTTGCGCAATAAAGAACGCTTATTACGAGCAGTTGCACAGGTGAATAATCTTATTCTAATTCATATGGAACAGCACAAAGCAATTAATAGTGCGTTAGAAATCCTTGGAAAGGCGACAAGTGTTGACCGTGTATATATTTTTAAAAATCGCATTGAGTCATCAAGCCTAGATATTTTGTGTGATCAAATCTATGAGTGGGTTAGTGCGGGTGTTGAACCTCAAATTGACAGCCCGGATTTACAAGGGCTTTCTTATGCAGAGGCTGGATTTTCAAGATGGATTCATGCCTTTGAGAATAATGAAGTCATTGCAGGACTAGTTGAAGACTTTCCGGTAGATGAACAAGAGATTTTAATTGCACAGGATATTTTATCATTACTTGTCGTTCCAATTTATGTTGAAAACAAATTGTGGGGAATGATAGGATTTGATGACTGTACAACAGGTAGGATGTGGTCTGAAGGTGACATGCTCATTCTCAAATCAACAGCATCAGGAATTGGGTCTGCAATTAAGAGCTTTCAAGATCATGAGCAAACTTTGCGAGCACATGAGCAGGCAAAAAAAGCCACCCAAGCCAAATCAGAATTTTTGGCAAATATGAGTCATGAGATTCGTACACCGATGAACATCATTTTAGGAATGTCAGAATTACTACTTGATACAGAATTGACAGAGGAACAAAAGAAATATGTGGATATTTTTAATCGTTCAGGAAAAAATTTGATTGAACTAATCAACAGTATTTTGGATTTGTCAAAGATAGAGGCCCAGCAAATCGAGTTGCTTCCCAAAGAGTTTGATTTTCATTATTTTATTCGTGAAGTGCAGAGTTTTTTTCAGGCGCAGATGAACAAAAAACAATTAAAACTGGAATACATAATTAAAGATAGCGTTCCTAGGTTTATTATTGCAGATGAAAGTCGACTACGCCAAATACTTATTAATTTAATTGGAAATGCGCTAAAGTTTACAGAAAAGGGAGCTGTTCGTATATCTGTTGATGCTAAGATGCTAGAGAATAGATATGTGGAACTTGAGGTTGAAGTACAAGATACAGGTATTGGCATATCAAGAGACAAGTTGCATATGATTTTTGAAAGCTTTACTCAAGTAGATCATTCAACAACAAAAAAATATGGAGGCACAGGACTGGGATTGACGATATCCAAGCAACTGGTGGAACTAATGGGAGGTCATATTGAGGCAACAAGCATAATAGGGGAAGGGACGACGATTTGTTTTCATATTCCTGTTCCTATTGGAAGCGGAGAAGCTATGGAGTCAAGAAAACAGATGGAGTTTAAGGATATTAAAGCGCTCGTGGTTGATGATCGCTATGAAAATCGCTTAATTATTAAGCAAATGCTAAGTAAATATGACGTTCAAGTGATGGAGGCGCAAGATGGTGAGCAAGCATTAAGGATTATTGATGAAGAGCGGGCTAAGGAGGAGCCTTTTAATATTGTTATTTGTGATGATATTATGGAGGGCTTGCAAGGGTTTGAGGTAATGAATAGGATTCGTACAATCTATCCAAAAGAGCAACTCCCGATGATTATATTATCTTCAGATAATGGACGAGGCAACCATGTAAAATACCCCATCGAAAAAGTGAATTATGTGTTGGAAAAACCTATTGCAGCAGAAGTTTTGAAATACAAAATTCATATGTCCATTGGTCACAAAATGCCTGTGAAAACTATAGATATAAGAAAAGGAGCTTCTCAAAAGAAACAAGAAACTATAGAACAACCAAGCTCCCATGGGCAAGACAAAAAGCGAATACTCCTTGTAGATGACTTTGCAGATAACCGAACATTAGTTAAAGCTTTTTTAAAAAAAATCAATGCATATATAGATGAGGCAACAAATGGACAGGAAGCCGTTACCAGCTATACGCAACAATCATACGATCTAATTCTCATGGATATTCAGATGCCAGTTATGGATGGATATGAAGCGACTAAAAAAATCCGATCCCATGAGTTTGAAAAAGGTCTAAAGCGGACGCCAATTATAGCCTTGTCAGCATATGCATATGAACAGGAAGTAAAAAAAAGTTTTGAAGCCGGATGTGATGAACACATGACGAAGCCGATTGATAAAAACAGGTTAAAACAAACGATAGCGCAGTTTATAGAAGGGGATGAAAGGTAATGCAATACGAAGCATATGTGGATTACGACTTAGAAGAACTGGTGTCAGAATTTATGAAGAATCGACAAAAAGATTTGAGGGATTTAGAAGTAGCATTTGAACTTAATGATATGGAGAAAATTCAATTTATCGGACATGCTTTAAAAGGTGTTGGAAGTGGGTATGGATTCGAGGAGATAACATCTATTGGCATGCATATTGAACATGCAGCCAAAGTAAGTGATACGAAACAGCTAAAGCAACTTTTTGAAAAATTAGGAGATTATCTATTGAATGTCAAAGTTATCTTTGTAGAAAAACATTAGGAGGTAAAAAATGTCAGAAAGCACAGTACTATTTGTCGATGATCAAGATGAAATTTTATTTTTAATTCAACGTATGTTAAAGGAAGAGCCTTATAAAGTATTATTTGCCAAGAGTGGAAAAGAAGCATTAGAAATTATTGAAAAGGAAAAAATTGATGTCCTAGTTACGGATGTTCTTATGCCTGAAATGAGTGGATTGGAACTTCTAGATCATGTGCGAGAGAGTCATCCACACATTGTACGCATTATACTGTCAGGCTTTTCGCAAATTCCAACACTATTATCTGCTATCAATCATGGCAAAATTTTTAGATATATTACTAAACCTTGGAAAGTTGATGAAGATGCAAAAAAAATATTGCGAGATGCTATTGCATACTCCAAATTGATTAATGATATGCATACACTTAGTATGAATGCTTTTTGTGAGTTTTTGCTAAAGCGGGGACATGTTTTTTTAATAACGGTAGAGGATAAAATTGTTCACCTACACCCAGAATTATATAGTAGCTATCTACTTAATACGCTATATGAGCCCAAACATTTAGAATTTCTAAGCCTTGAACAAGAGTACGCATTATCACCAACGCAAAAAATATATGTTTTTAAATAAAGGAGCTGCTATGAATTATATTAAGAGCAGATACATTTTTGGGGCATTAATTGGCGTTATGCTTTTAACTACGGGATTGTTTTTCTTTATGAATATTCCATTTATCCAAAAACAGCTAAAAGTTAATATTATACAAGAAATTGAATTTAGCCGAGAGATTTATCGTCTTAAATTAGAATCTATTGCCGCGGATGAGTTGAAAAATGGGTTTGACCAGCTTTTTATTGGTGATGATCGATCAAGTAAAATACAAGTGCTAATCTATGATGATTATGGAACCAACATTGCCGGAAACATGACGCTGCGAGATGAAGGCATCAATGAGATTAAGACAGTGATGCTTAATGGACATGAGGATACTATATATAAAGACGGCATTTTTTATAGCTTTACACATGTAAAAACAAATTATGGCGAAGTATATTTGATGCTTGAGATGTCGGATCAAAAATATATTGAAGGAATTCGAAATTATTATTTTCGAACGCTTTTAATCACTTTTTTTGTCAGTGCGTCTATTCTCTTAATGGGATTTAAGCTGATAGACATGCAAAAGATGGACATAGAAATAAACAAGTAGTATATAATCCATGGGAGGAACGGATGAAGAAAACATTGAAAAAACGACACTCAGAACTTATATATCAATATCGATTTGATTTTTTTGCCATGGTCGTTATGGTTGGCTTTATTATGTATTATGTGGAAGTTTTGTTGCGTCCAGGTCAAATCGTATTTTCGGATATTGATTTTCCTTTTCATTCTTCAACTTATCTAGATGAGATTTTTGGAATATGGAATACAAAGTGGAATACTACGTCTATGCTAAATATTCCAAGATTGCTTGTTTTACTTCCGTCCTATTTGTTAGCGAAAGTTGCTGGAGACAATGGCGACTTGTTTTTAAAAAGTTTTGTTGTACAAAATCTTGTAGGAGCAGGCTTGAGTTTTTATCTTTTTTGCAAACGGCTTGTTGGGGTATATATAGGTCAGAATTTTAATATGAGTCGTATTTTTGTTATTATTTTTGGAAGTTTATATTATGCATTAAATCCGTGGGTGATTTTTCGGATTCAACACATATACCTCTTAGTCGGATATAGCCTTTTTCCATTAATCTTATTATTATTTTTAAAAGTATTTGATCATAAGTTTCAAGCAGCGGCCATTGTAGACTATTCGCCTTTAAGGAATAAATTATACTATGAAAATGTACGTGATATTATTTTATTAGCTTATATAATTACAATTGCTTCAGCGGCAATTCATTATTTTTTTTACACGGTTTTCTTGTTGTCTGCTTTGCTTGTATTACTCGTGTTGAAATACTGGATAAAATATAGGCACATGGCTATGGATAATAAACGTGCTATGTGGTTAAATCTTTTTAAAAAGACTGTGATTCTTGGAACATTGCTAGTTTGTTTTTCATTTTACTGGCTCTTTATTTATATTGGAAGCATATTATTTGATGTTCAAGCTAGCCAAAACAATATAAATGTAATTGATACTTATGTCGCTTTCAGTCGACATAGTTCTTTTAAAGAGGTAGTATATCTTATAAGTTATTGGTGGCCAATGATTGACATGCGTCAACTATCGTTAGGATTTTATATTGGAGGAGGAATGATTCTCCTAACATCATTTTTAGGTGTGATATTTCATGCGTTTAGGCATCATATATTACTTTTCATGGGGGTATTATCTATTTTTCTAGCTGTTTTTGCTACGGGAGTCTATTATCCTTTAATTGCAAAGTTTTTTCTGCTGATGGTTAACTTTCCGATTATTGGAAATATGTTTCGGGATCCTAACAAACTGGTTGCTTTACTGGCGATTTTTTTTGGTGTGTTTTTTGTTTTTGGCTTAGAGTGGTTCTTAAAGATATCAGACAGACTACAAAGATATAGACAGGTGTATATTTATACAATTATTGGTGTTGCTACGCTATGCTTAATGGGCTATCTAATGCCGATGAAAAGTATATATTTTGACCATTTTTACGCACCGATTGAAGAACCGCAAAGTTATAGAGAGTTGACAGAGTATTATGAACAAGACAATGCGCATTATGGTATTTATCTTCCCGTGGCAGAGGAAATGATTCAACCGTATTCTCGAGTAGCAACGCCATACTGGAATGTTAATCCATATAGTGAACATACTTTATCAAAAGCGACAGGAGATATCCATATCTATAATTCGCCCATACCTACACTTTTTCAACATGAAGGTAATGATCCGGTAATTTCATATTATTTTAATTACATTCAATACCTTCTTGATCAAGGAAGAACAAATAAAATTAGTTGCTTTTTGGAAGCTTTTGGCGGCGATCAAATTATATATCATGATGAATATTTGCAACAGAGTAATCGACAGGATTTCAACTTAGAAATCTTGCGCATGGATGATGAATTGCAGCCGCAATTTAATAATGCTGTATTTACTGTATTTGATAATGGTATTGATAGAAAGAATCGAGATCAAGAATTCTCTACGATTGATACAATTATTCAAACGCCATATGGATTGGAACGCACGGCAATTTATAATCAAGTGGGGCTTTATAATCCCTTAGTCTATCCCATTATTTATTTAAATCAAAAACAAAGTGCTGACGCATCAATGGATACCATAGAATTTAATCCAAGTGGTATTAACAACATTGTTGAAGCGAGAGATACGTATGACATTGTTTTTTCTATGTTGCCTGAACATTATTACCTTTATCCGTTCCAATGGACAAATCAAGGCAATGTCTTCTTAGGGTGGAGCAAGACCTTTTTGTCTAGTGTGGATTGGGACTGGTATCTTGAATCCCAAGATATCAAAGACCGGCATTTTGATTTTGATCGGGGCAAAGGGGTAGCAGTTACATTTGCATCCAGTCATCTAAATATTGAACCTTATCTTCGTGATACGATCAAGGGAAAACGCATTATGGATTTTGATACAATGCTTCGAACAGAGAATCTATTTGTTTCCGATAACCCAGATATGTTTGAGATTAATAGCAATCCATATAGTGATATTAATGAATTTCAAACGCTTCATGGGGAATTGATTAAAGGAGATCCCAAAGATATATGGCAGGTGGCAAAAAGCGGTGTTTTAGAAGCTCATGGAAAGACACCTTATTATTTTGAATTAATGATTTCAGGAAGAGATGTCGATAGGTTGCATCTTAAAGTGCGTTTTTATAACGAGGATAGTGAGGAAATTGGTGTTTCCTATATTGTGGCTGCAACAGAGGAAAGTTATTTTGATACAATCCAATTTGTTGGAGAGGTCATATCCCCTTCAGAGACAGCGTATATGCGTCTGGATTTACTATCGTTTCAAAACCCACAATACAAAAGTTATTGGTGGATTCATGATATTAATATTTATGATTTGTCGCAATATGTGCAAGATAATACCATTGAAGGTAGCTATGAAGCGAATACAGCGGGGACACATGAGGTTTTTATTCGTACCTTTAACTCTTCAAAAGGAGGAAAGTTGAGCCTTTTAGTTGATGAGAAAGTTTTTCAGATAGAAACCTATGATGCAAAAAAAAATGCATTTGGATGGTATCACTTAGGACAGATAAACCTTGAAGAAGGGCAATATCCAGTACAGCTAACAGCTCAAGATGGGTTTAATAGTGTGAATGCTATTGTTATTTTGCCGCAAAATGCCTATACAGATGCTATTAATCAGGTGACTAAAAATCTTAAAAAAGCTGGTATTGTAATGTCGTTTGAACCAACAATTGATTTGGCGTATGAAGGTAACATACAATCAGAACGCATATATCCTCCATTGAGCTTAGGTAAAGGTGTTGCATTAGCGCAGGGAACAATCAAAGGAGAATTTGATGTGCTTGTTTCAGATATCTATACGTTTAATCCAACGGTCTTATATGTTGATGAGGAACTCGGATATGGGCGGATGACCATTTATAAAGAAGAACACCCTTTGGTTATATGGGACTTGGGAGAACGTATACGCTATGACGAGCAAGAATTGATTATTGATTATACAACGAATGTTCCATCTTATGCATATTCATTTATTGATCTAAAAACACCGTATCGGTATAAAGAGAATGTAGAATATAGTGTTGGATTAGAACCTGGAAAATATACATTTTTGATAGAGTTGTATTCCCAGACCCAAAATCAAAGTGGATTAGAGCATATAAAGCCATTTGATCCAAGTATTATTCAATTTCCGATAGAGGATACTAAAAGTAATGAAGTGGGATCATGCGAACGTATTACACCGGATATGATGCGGGAAGAGATTAAAAATGATATGCTAACGATTACTATGGATCCAACCTGTTCTACAGATTGGTATAGTTATGGAACACAAAAAATAGATGTATACTTTGAGGAGGAGTTTTTGATTCGCTATGATGCCAAATCGGAGTATCTACAAAATCGACATGCAAAAGTTCTTTTTCTTGATGATGCGAATAATTTCAAAGGAGATATATATATAAATGAAGTGGAAGAGCAGTATAAATCTCAATGGAATCATTATGAACAGTTGGTCAAAGTTCCAAAAGGAGCGACACAGATGATTATTCAATTTTTAGGAAATGGTGATCGTAAGCAATTTTCTATACTAAAGATAAAGGGTTTTGAGATCTATAATTATAATACCTTTATAACATTAGATCATCTTTTTGTTGAGAATACTGTGGCGAGACAATTGCGCCAATATGAACGAAAAAAAGAGCCTGTGATTCTTAGGCGAGAACAGAATCAATGGGGAGTGTCATATACTTTTGAAGAAAAGATAGAAAAATCTGTAGTATTAAACACGTTTCTTTCACCAAATAAAAATTGGAGGTTGGGGAAAGAATCCTATGATTATCTTTTAAATGGAGTTACTCAAGGATTTTTATTGATGAATCAGGAGTCGGTTTTATTAAAGCTTCTTCTCATGCCGGGATATCTTGTCGGCCTTGGGATTCACTTAATGACGCTTTTGTTTTGTGGTTTTTGGATAGTGAAAAAGGGGAAAAACAATGGTTAAGTCATATGTGCATTCAGCATTGAAATAGTGTATAATATATAAAAAATCATACTCGAATGGAGAGAGCACATGGTTCGAAGATTAGAAGAAAAAGATCGGCAGAGGGTTTTGGATTTTTTGCGTGAGGAAGCCTCCATTAATTTGTTCATTATTGGTGACATTGAGGCATTTGGCTTTGAAGAAGAGTTTCAGACACTTTGGGGACAATTCACACAAGATAACCAGATAGAAGGAGTATTGCTAAAATTTCATGAAAGCTATATTCCGTATTTCAAGAAAGAGGACATAGACATTACGGATTTCGTGAAAATTATTTTGTGCACTGAAGGAACGAAGATCGTCTCAGGAAAAGAAAGCATACTTGACCGATTTGACAAGATACTCCCTGAACATACAACACAATCCACTTTTTTTTGCGAGCTGACACATCAAGACAAACTATTACACGATGAATCCATAACACAGGTGAAAAAAGCTGACAAAAAGGATGCTAAAAGGATATACGAGCTCATTGAAACAATTGAAGAATTTAATCGAGTTACTAATTCAATTGAGCGAATTGAACATACACTACAAACCAAAACTGGACGTGTTTTTTATATGGAAGATGCTAATGGAGAAATGGTTGCTATTGCCCAAACCACCGCAGAAAATTCACAATCAGCTATGGTCGTTGGTGTTGCTACGCGAAAGGACTATAGAGGAAAAGGGTTTATGCACAAATGTTTGATAAAGTTATGTATGGAGGTAATGTCAGAAGGTAAAACACTGTGTCTGTTTTATGACAATCCTGCTGCGGGCAGAATCTATCATAAAGTTGGATTTGAAACCATTGAGAAGTGGATGATGATGACCATAGGAGATAAGTAAAGCATGCGGTTTTTAATTTGGTGCGCTTGAAGCAATATATCCAATTGAGTACTATGTGACCCTTGAAGACGATAATCTTAGAGTGCATATAGATAAAGCGTTGCCAATAAAAATTGCAGACATTGATAATGACCATGTTCTAGAATGGATTTCCCAGTATGATGGCCAAGTTACAGTGTATAAGCCTAGAGATAATGAGTGGTTTAAAGCTCAGTTGAATGACGTTTTTGATGGATATATTTTCTTTGATGCAGAAGAAAACTGCTTTAATATTGTATATGATCAAGGAGCTAAATCTCAAAGGATTGACCGATATCAAATGAAAAAAGATACTTTGATACCTAATTGATACAAGGATAAAGACAGAAATGAGTTTTCAAAATGATGGCATATCTGTAGTAAAAATAGAAAGGGATACGCATTAAATATGTGAAAATAGAACAAAGCCGTCACTTGCTTTTTGGAAAAAAGTGTTATATCCTATAAAAAACAACAACTTTAGGAGGCAAGAGATGGTGAGTGACAGATTGTATTTAGATGAAGAAAAATGTGTTGGGTGTAATCAATGTATTGGGAATTGTCCAATTCCAGGAGCAAATATTGCATATCTTCTTGAAGGAGATAATCGGGTTAAAATTGATGCAAATCGCTGTATTCATTGTGGAGAATGTATTCGAGTGTGTGAACATGATGCACGAAGGTTTAAAGATGATACAGAACGATTTTTTGAAGACTTGAAAAATGGAGAGCCAATCTCGATATTGGCAGCACCGGCGATTATCGTTAATATTTTAGAATATAAAAAATTATTTGGGTATTTGCGAAGCATAGGCGTCAACTTCATCTATGATGTATCTTTTGGAGCAGATATAACCGTATGGGCATATTTAAAAGTGATAAAAGATGAAAAAATACAAAGCATGATTGCGCAACCTTGCCCTTCGATTGTAACATTTATCGAAAAATATCAATCAAAGTTAATTGAAAAGCTCTCCCCCATTCAAAGTCCGATGATGTGTAGTGCAATCTACATGCGAGAATATAAGCATATCACGGATAAGATCGGTTTTTTGTCACCGTGTATAGGCAAAGGGGATGAGATTGCTGATAAAAATACACATCAATATATTGAATATAACATTACATATAAGAAGCTCCTTGAATATCTTGAGCAACAAGATGTAGATTACCAAGCATATGACGAAACAGAATTTGACGATATACAAGCAGGATTAGGGGTTTTATTTAGCCGACCTGGCGGATTAAAAGAAAATGTGGAGTATTTTAATTCTGATGCTTGGATTCGCCAAATTGAAGGACCGCATCATGTATATGATTACTTAAAAGAATATGCGCAATGTCTAAATCAAGGCAATGAATTGCCGCTTTTATTAGATGTGTTAAACTGTAGTTATGGATGTAACTTTGGAACCGGAACGCAGCAAAATGCTCTTGAAAGAACGATGTCACTTGATGAAGTGGATCGGACATTCAACAAGAGAAAAAAAGAAAAACACATAGAAAAGATAGGAATAATAAAACGCAAGAAAATTCGTTCCATGCATAAGACATTTGACAAACTATTTGATGTTAATTCTTTTAGAAGAGCATATACAAGTGAAGGACTGTCTCTAGCGCTTCCGACAGCAGATTCCAAGACAAAGCAAGAGATTTATGGTCAGATGAATAAACGCGATGCAGAGAGTCAAAAGATTAATTGTGCAGCTTGCGGCTATAATTCATGCGAAAAAATGGTAACGGCAATATACAATCAACTTAATGTAGCAAGCAACTGTATCGATTTCAATAAAAAAACTGTTGAGATTGAAAAAGAGATGATTGAAGCCAAACAAGATCAATTGGAATTAGTTGAAGAGATGACACGTATTTCAGAACAACGATTAAGGGAAGCTGATGAAATCGGCAAAGAGATTAAAGTTATATTAAATTCAATTGATACCTTGACTCAAGGTAATGAAGTCAATGCGACAGGGGTATCAAAAATTAGTGAACAAAGTTATGAAATTGATAGTATTAATAAAAATTTAAATGACCGTGTGATGGATATGGAAGATAAAATACGACGTTTTTCAGAGGCAAGTACCCAAATCGTAGCCATTGCAAATCAAACAAATCTCTTAGCGCTTAATGCGGCTATTGAATCTGCACGTGCGGGAGAACATGGAAGAGGGTTCTCAGTCGTTGCAGAAGAAGTAAAAAAATTAGCGGAAAAGTCAAAAGAAATCGCAGAGAGTACTCAAGACGAACAGTTTGCCATGTTAGATGCAATCTCATCAATTGTAAAGATTGCCAAACGGATTGATGAGCGGCTTTATGAAATGAATGGTTCAATCGATAACATATCAGCCTCAATAGAAGAGATTACAGCCAATACAGAAGAAATATCAGGCTCTGCACATAAAGTCATCGATAAGATTGGAACACGATAAGATAAACTGAGAAGAAGGAGGCAATAGATGCATTTTGTTGATGCAAAAAGCATTTTGTCGGCGAAAAATGGGATGAATATCTATAGAGGATGTACTCATGGTTGCATTTATTGCGACAGTCGAAGTAAGTGCTATCAATTTACACATGATTTTGAAGATGTTCAAGTCAAACAAAATGCACCTATTTTACTTGAACAACGGCTTCGGTCAAAACGTAATAAATGTATGATTGCGACAGGAGCAATGAGTGATCCATATATGCATTGTGAAGAAAAACTGCAATTAACACGCCAATGTTTAAAAATTATAGAAAAATATGGATATGGTCTTGCAATACAGACAAAGTCCACGCAAATTTTACGCGATCTTGATCTTTTAGAGCGGATAAATAAAAAGTCTAAGTGTGTCGTACAGATGACACTTACGACATATGATGAAGACTTATGTAAAATTATTGAACCTAATGTATCAACAACAAAAGAGCGCTATGAAGCACTTCAAATTTTTAAAGAGCATAATATTCCAACAGTTGTATGGCTAACACCAATATTACCCTTTATCAATGATACACGTGAAAATCTTGAAGGAATTTTAGAGTATTGTATAAAAGCGAAGGTCAAAGGGATTATGAATTTTGGCATGGGCGTTACATTAAGAGAAGGCGACCGAGAATATTTTTATGATGCCCTTAATCGTTTTTTTCCGGGAATGCAAAAGAGGTATCATGCAAGATATGGTTATGCCTATGAACTTAGAAGTGAGAATCATAAGGTGCTGATGCAATATTATAAAAAAACATGTCAAGAGCATAATATTTTATATCGCCCGCAACAGATTTTTGCATATTTGAATACATTTCCAGAAGAACATGTAGAACAGATGTCACTCTTTTAATAGTTAAATGAAAGGAGTTATGGATGGATAAAGAGATAGCGACCGGTGTGGTGCACGAGATACCCAATGATATGCAAGCCCAATTAAAAGCTAATGAACAATTACTTGAAAAATGGAATGCTTTGACACCCTTAGCCCGCAATGAATGGATTTGTTGGGTTATTAGTGTGAAAAAAGACGAGACGCGCAAGAAGCATCTTGAGCGTATGGCATATGATATTGTCCAAGGTAAAAAACGTCCCTGCTGTTGGCCGGGGTGCCCTCATCGAGGATGAGTGAAGAAGGTGTTAACCTAAGAATAAGAGCAAGGAATGAATAAGGAGTTGACATGAATAATTACAAACAAACGGCAGCGGTGTTTAAAGCCCTGTCTGATGAAAATAGATTGCACATCCTAACATCGCTTCAAGAAGGTGAAAAATGTGCCTGTACTTTATTGGAAGAAGTTAAAATTGCACAGTCTACATTATCCCATCATATGAAAATTCTCCTTGAAAGTACACTTGTAAATTCAAGAAAAGAAGGCAAATGGACATATTATAGTTTGTCCGATAAGGGGATTGGATTGGCAAAAGCTTCCTTAGCAGATGTTCTAAAAAAATCTGTGGATTATAAGACGTATTTTGTGTGTTAACATCGAGAGACTACTTACGTAGTCTCTCGATTTCTTCTTTGTAAAGATTTGTTTTTTTATCTAGCCATGGAGTTTCTAAAATCATAGGTCGTCCTGCAAGGCGAGGGTGATGAACAACATTATACAAAGTGTTAAAACCAATGTGGTCCTGACCTTTTGGATTGGTTGCATCAGCGCCTAAATTAGCGTGACGGTCTTTATGTGCTCCTCTGGGATTAAGTGAGCCATTGATATGTAAAACTTTTAAGCGATCTAATCCGAGAATAGCATCAAAGTTATCAAGGACACCATCAAGATCATGGATGATGTCATATCCAGCATCATGAATGTGACATGTATCAAGGCAAATGCCGAGTCGATGGTCATGGGTCACTCCAGCGATAATAGTTGCCAGTTCTTCAAAACTACGACCGATTTCTGAGCCTTTTCCAGCCATGGTTTCAAGGCAAATTATGGGACCTTCATCGTCGGTAAGGACTTCGTTAAGACCATCGATAATTTGTTGGGTCCCATAGTCAAGATTGGTTTCTGTAAAAGAGCCTGGATGCAATACAATATACTTAGCGCCAAAAGCTTCGCTACGTATAAGTTCTTGGCGAAGAAAACCTTTGGCTAAAGTGTAAATTGAGTCCTTATGAGAGGCTAAGTTAATGATATATGGTGCATGAACAATCGGACCTATAAGTTGATGCTCGCGCATAAAGGCTTTGCCCTCTTCAATTTTCATATCTTGCAGTTCTTTTCTGCGTGTGTTTTGAGGTGCGCCGGTATATACCATAAATGTATCCGAACCATAGCTATGTGCTTCTTGTGCGGCGCCAAGAAGCCCCTTGGCTATAGAAACATGTGAACCTAATAATAATGACATAATAAACCTCCTAGTCTTTGTGTTAAGTATATGGTATTATAATTTTATCAGAAGAATCCAAAGTGTCAAATACATTAAAATGAAAGGAAATACATATGAATCTTGAAGAATTGTATAAAATAAAAAATCACATACATGATTTGGTGAAAGAAGTTGGACAATATCAACTGGAAAATCTAGGAAGGCAAGATTTGGAAATTGATAAAAAAACGTCTGCAGTCGACTTGGTGACTGAAGTAGATAAAGAATCCGAACGAAGGATTATTCATTATATTGAAACCCATTTTCTTGAGCATGCTATATTAGGTGAAGAAAGTGGTATGAACACAGCCAATCATGACAGTGAATTTTTGTGGGTGATAGATCCAGTTGATGGGACGACTAATTATGCCCATGGATACCCATTATTTTCGATTGCTATTGGATTACAATATAATCAAAAAACAATTTTTGGCAGTGTATATCTACCTTATATGGGTGACTATTTTTGGGCAATTCATGGTGAAGGCGCATATCTTAATAGCGAGCCGATTCATGTAAGTAGCCATGGGGCAATGGATGCTTCAATTATTGCAACAGGATTCCCATATGATAAAAAAACAAGTCCTGATAATAACGAAAAGTATTTTGCAAAAATCATGCCTATCGTTGCAGGAATACGACGTACAGGTTCTGCTTGCATTGATTTGGCCTTTGTTGCAAGTGGTCGGGCAGAAGGGTATTTTGAAATGAATCTAAGCCCGTGGGATTTTATAGCGGCGCAACTAATTGTTCAAGAAGCCGGTGGAGTCTGCTTGTCAAAACCTCTTCGAGAGCGTTATGCAGTTGTGGCAGGTAACCCGCATATCATAAAGGAACTGATAAAAAATCTTAGTGAGGTATCAACATTAGATTACCCAGTGGAATAAGGAGGTTAAAGTATGTCATTGCAAAAAAAACTTGTCTTAAGCATGAGTTTATTGAGCAGTTTAATGTTTATCCTTGTTTTTGGTGTTGTCTATAATCAAATGAATAAAATTATTGGCGATCAGGAAAATGAAAAAAATAAAATGATGGTCCAAACTATGGACAATATGTTTGAAGAAGAATTAGATCGTGCTCAGGCCATTACTCTGACAATTATTAACAATCCTCAAACACAAGAGTTGTTTAAAAAAGGTGAACGTGAAGGGCTTATTCAGGCGTTAAAGCCTATATATGATTCAATGGGGAAAGATATAGCTCAAATGCAGTTTCATGAGATTGACTCAACCTCTTTTTTACGTCTGCATGCGATAGATAAATATGGAGATAGTTTAAAAGAATTTCGCATGACAGTCAATGCGGCAAATTCAGAGAAAAAAATAATTCGAGGTCTTGAACGTGGTGTTAAAGGTTATGGGCTTCGAGTGGTTGCACCTGTTAGCTATAGAGATGAACATATAGGAAGTTTTGAAGTTGGTCTTGATTTTGGAGAGGAATTTTTGGACCAAATTCAAGAAGTCTTGGGAGGAGATTACTTTTTATATACCCTTGCTAAAGAAGGATTTGATGAGACGAAGATGCAAAATTATCAAACAGGCCTATTGATAGGAACTGTTGAAGAAGATTCCTGGATGATTAATGAAAAAGACTTGGCACTAGTCAAAGAAGGAGAAACCGTTTTTCGACAAAGCAAAAACGGAGATCATACAATCATTCTCCATCCGTTCTTAAATTATCAAGGGAATTTAGAAGGCTATTACAAAGTGATTTTAAGCCGAGAGGCAATAAAACAAAAAGTCCTTTATACAGACTTGCTCTTAATTGTCATTTTTTTAATAGCGATTACTCTTTTAGGGATAAGTATATTCTTTGTATCCAAACGTGTTGTTGTCAAGCCGATTAAAGGTTTGACATCAAGTATCGAGAAGTTTTCTCAATATGACTTTTCTTCTCAATCAATAAAACATCTCGTTGGCTCTAAAGAGCGTAAGGATGAGGTTGGTATTATGGTAAGAGCTATGGTCAAAATGAAACAAAATATCGCTCTGTTAGTGCAAGAGATATCTGCGCAAGGAAATGGATTAGCATCTTCTTCGGATACATTAGCGATAACATCGGATGAGACATCTAAAGCTTCAGATGAAGTTGCAAAGACTATTGAACAAATGGCACAAGCAGCTATTCATCAAGCCGAACAGACGGATACAGGTGCTAAAAAAATATATGTTCTTGGACAATCTATAGCATCAAGCTTGGATTTGATGGAAACTCTAAATAGTTCTGCAGATCAGATTGTTCAACTAAAAGATAATGGAAGTACAAGCTTAGAAAGCTTGGTTGAATTGAGCAAAGAAAACAAATGTGCCTCAAAAAAAATCCGAACAGTCATTGAAAGCACAAGTACAAGTGCCGGAAAAATCGAAGCGGCAAGTGATATGATTCAAAAAATATCGGAACAAACTAATCTACTTGCTTTAAATGCAGCTATTGAAGCCGCACGTGCAGGTGAAAGTGGAAAAGGTTTTGCCGTTGTAGCCGATGAGATTCGCAACCTAGCGGTTCAATCCGATACATTTTCAAAAGAAATCAATCTGGTGATTGGTGATTTAATGCATAAAACTCAAGAAGCAGTTGCTGAAGTGACAACGGTGGAGGAAATCGTTGATGCACAAAATAGCCAAGCGCAAGTAACGTTAGATAAATTTAATGGTATAAGCATGTCTATTGAGCAGATCAAAGATGTTATTCAAAAAGTACATCATTCATCGCAAGAGATGGTTCGCCAAAAAGAAGATATTATTGAAATTATTAATAATTTATCGGCAGTTGCAGAAGAAAATGCTGCCTCAACAGAAGAAGTTTCTGCAAGTATGGAGCAACAAAATGCGGCAATGGAAGAAATTGCTCAGGCAAGCGATGATTTGGCAAAGATTGCAGAAAAAATGGCTTTGAGTATCGAAAAATTTATTAGTGACTAATGGATGGAGGAAGTAAGATGGCTATATCAGTACTACTTATATTTTGCATCATTATTAGCGATCAGATATCAAAACATTGTGCGAGACAAAAGTTAAGTAATAGGACGAGTCAAAAGGGTGTTTTTCATTTGAAGCTGGTTTATAATAAAGGGGCATTTCGAGGTCTTTTAAAAGAACGTCCGGTGTTATTAGCGTTGATTCAAGGAATAGCAGTTTTTTCTGTTTTTATTGTGTGGTTGATCTGTGTTTTTATAAAAAAAGAGCGTGGAATGGTATTTGGGCTTTCATGTATTTTAGGTGGGGCGATTGGTAATTTTATTGATCGCGTCCACGAAGGAAAAGTGACAGATTTTTTTGCAATTAAATGGACAAAGAATCTATACTATAATGTTGCAGACTGGTTTATTTTTCTTGGTGGAGTGTGGGTGCTTATACTCGAAATAAAAGGTTATGTCACAAGATCGTGACATAACCTTTTGCTTATTGCTCTTTATTAAAGATTGCCTTGATGTAGTCCATTTGGGTTGTTGTCTGTTGTAGAAGAAGATCGAGTAAAGTAACTGCAATCATATTTTCAACAACAATGACCGCACGTGGGACAATAACGGGGTCATGACGCCC